>OHAU01001965.1_pt1 | contig 21396 bp, 16 predicted proteins | sample 1577181 | NCBI WGS metagenome assembly OHAU01 (sample SAMEA3541472, study PRJEB24748) | human gut metagenome | biome: human gut; feature: human-associated habitat; material: faeces | place: China | collected 2012 | reverse complement strand
AATATATCACAAGATGGAGGAATTTTGGTAATTATGGCATTAAATGTATTTTGATGGACATGAATCTTATATTATACAAACGTTAGTGTATTAAAAATCTGAAATGAATCTTTCTCCGTTCCCTTTTCGCTGCCATCAGCAACTCTAAAATTACCACATATAATCATTTTTCCTGACTTTTTCTCAATATTCATAGACTCTGTTTCATATGATACAAAATTTTTACTTTTATTAACAATAATTGCAAAATCCGGCTTCAATGTACTACTCGTGTCTGATTCCATAACTGTTTTAACACTTTCATTTGATATATGGTATAGAACCACTTTTGCTTTATTACTCTTACTACATACTGGAAGAAACATTCCATATTTTTCATGATAGTAAATGTCCTGCAATACATCATCCGATGTGCGTCCAATTTCCACATAAAACTTTGTCGGCTTAACCAGCACTGTATCATCTTTAATCTCTATTTTATCAAAAAAGAGTTTTTCACTTTCAATGCCACTTTCATCCTCATGCCATTTATTCATTAAAATGAACTCATATCCATTTACTGATTTTCCAAAATATGCAATTCCGTACTGAGGCTCAGAAAGATGATATCTATTTTTTACTTTACCTGTTTTTGACAATACAACAATATCTGATTTCACATTATTTCCCATTGTATATCCACAAACATATAGATTCTTATCATCAGGATTATATGTCATTCCATTGCAATGATATACACTACTATCTGCAGATTTCCCAAGTTCAGCAACAACACCTGGAATTACACGCTCTGGTGTAGTTGTTTTTAATAACACAGCATAGGTATTAGTTCCATCGCATTTAAGACAATAGGCAATATCATTTTCGTCAATTGCCATTCCCTGCACATTTGGGCATGAAACATTATTTACCTTTTTATTTGTCAGTACTGCTCCTGTTTTCGTGGATCCGTTAAAAGAAAAATAGCCATTCCCTTCTTCACTCACATTCTCATTCCACTTTTTAAATGTAATACCCGGCAAATATGAAATACGGTCATGCTCCTTTTTATCAGATGTCTCAATCGCATTAGAAAGTACCCACATATTATTTTTATAAAGAATAATCCCCTCAAAATTAAACTGCTTATAATCAGTAGTATCTTGGTCTGCCTGGAATACTGCATATGGATAATAAATTTTATTATTTTCATAGTTTCCCGGTTTCACAAGAAGGATGCGGTTCTTGCACTGACTGTATTTCTGAGTATCATCCGAATAATGATTTGTCAGGATAAACAGCCCCTGATTGGAATCATAATGAATATCATTTGCTTTCTGGTATTCATCTGCTTCATTTGCAATAACAGTAAACTTAGTGCCTCTTCCATTCTGAACTTCATTAAGATTCCCTGTAATAAATTTCATGGTTTCCGGTGTTGCTCTGTTCAATTCTTCCATTAAGATAAATTCATCATTTTTGTAAATATCAATTCCAACATATGTAGTATTTAACTTAGTAAATTTCTGTCCACTGGTATCAAATTTCATTTCAAGTATTCCAGAATCACCGGTTTCATCTTTACAAGTGCAGTAAAGTCGGTCTGCCGTCGCAGCCATTCCAAATACAAAATAATTAATTTCTGAAATTTTTTCATTGTCCCCAATGGTATCTGACACAAATTGGCTTGATTTAAAAATCATACTTTTATAGACCATCTTTCCATTTTCATTTGCGTGTGCTTTCGCCAGATACACTGTATTACCTGAGAGCGCCATTGCTGATGCATTTGTATTTCTTGATAAACTTTTAACCTCTGCACCAAGTGTTATTCCACAGCTGATTCGTAATTCCTTTTCTGACATTGTACCTGCCATATTCATTTCCTCCTGAAATTTATATTTTTTCGAATTTGCAAATTCTACTTGATAAAGAGTTCTTAATTTCAGCTTTGAAAACCTCAAAGAATAAATTTGCCCTTGACAATTTTATACTTGAATTTTTACTACTGCTTATGCTTATCAAAAAGATTCTCTTTGATTTCTGATAAATCACTTTGTACCTGATGTAAAATCTCTAATTTCTCTGTCAGTTTCTCTATTACAGACTGATAATTTTTTTCCCGCTCTTCCTGTTTCTCATCTCGTTTTTCATTTGATTTCACAATATAAACCAAAAGAAATACCGCCAGCACTGCCCAGATTCCATGCGAAACTGCCACATTCATAACCGTTGTTTCCATAGTTCACCTCCCTCCTCTTAATCTTCTTTTATTACGCATTTTTTTCTATATTCCATCCACTAAAAGTCTTTTCTGGTCTTATTATTACCGTTCCAATTTAAGGCACAGTTTTATTCTCTACAATTATTCTACCAATCTCTTTTTACCATATATTTTTTCTCCTCTTATCATTAATTTGAATTTGCAAACTCACTTAATAAAGAGTTTTTTCTCTTCCATTTGTAAACTCACAATTTTTTTCTTTTTTAGTTTCTGATCAGCAGTTTTCTTACTACTTCCCCTAAAAAGGAGGTAGATACCTATGAAAACACTGACAGAACTTATCCAAAATTATCAAAATGGTATCCCAGATTCAGACAGTGAAATTCTCAAACGTATGGAACCGCTTGTGAAAGGATATGCATCCCGGATTCACTGCATGGAACGCGAAGATTCCACACAGGAATTGTATCTTACTCTGTTAAAGACATTGCCATATTTAAGTTCTTCATCCTCAGAAGGTGAATGTATCAGATACATGCAGACCTCTGTCGAAAACAGATATCGTTCCCTTTGCCGCAGTTGTCTTTCCGAACCTGAAAAAGATGATTTTGATTCCTGTTCTGTTTCATTACAGGCTCCCGACAGTTTTGATGACACCTATTATGATGTAACCGCATATATCAACTCTTACCCTTCGGACAGTGTCCAGAGAAAAATACTGTCCATGTACTTTTATCAGGATAAAAGCGATGCCCAGATTGCCCGGAAACTGAAGCTGTCCCGCCAGTACGTCAATCGGATGAAGAAGAAACTAATTCTCAGATATATTTCCGAAAACAAATAAAAGCAACACCTGCTGACCATAAATTTACAGTCTGCAGGTGTTCCCTTAGTTTTCATATAATTCCATTAATGCCATTCCCGTACCGGAAATGCCATTCATAAAAGCCAGATTCAGATATTCTGTCCCAGATATTTTTGCCGGGTGATCCAGTTGAAATAAAAGGCAGTCACATAACGCCTCATATTGCTCCTTCATTTTTTTATTACCATATTTTCGAAGATACTTCTTCATAATAAGTAAATTCCCGGACATCCCATGACACAGACAGATTCTTCCATCCTGTTCTCCATAAAACAAAGCGTCTGCAGCATTTAACCTGTCTTTTTTAATCTGCAGATCCTCAGGAAACAGTTTTTCCAGTTTCATTCGTGAAAGCAGGATTCCCGGCGCCCCATGGCACCATGCATTCATGAAGCTTTCCCCTGAACTCTCTCGTAAATCCTTCCAGTTTCCGGCTTTCTCTGAGTACAAAGAATCCTCATATCTCAGCAAAAGCTGTATTTTATCAGCATATTCCGCTTTATGATCACATTCATACAACGCTGCATAAGCCATCATAAATCCACTGTTGCCATGAGACATTCCAGCCAGCGGTCTGTCTGTTTCTTTCAATACCCATCCATATCCATTTTCGGCTTTCTGCCCTTTCTTCCACAGATTTTTTTCCATATCTGCCGCTATTTCATAATATTTCACATTTCCGGTTTCTTTATATAACATTACTGCCATTACAATAGCTCCGGCATTTCCGCTCAGATAATCCAGTTGTGAATCTTCTTTCCATACCCTCTCAATAATGCTGAAATGCTTTTCCGCATAAATCATCCACACTCTTTTTCCTGTAAGTTTAAACAGATAAAGATAGGTATATACCACCGAGCTTTCTCCATTTATAATACCTGTCAGAAGATTTTTATCATAAATCTGTTTTTTGTGTATTTCATCTGTATAAGCTTTCAATCTCAAAACAGCAAGATGATAAATTTCTTCTGCACTTGCATTCTTTTCTTCAAAATCATGAAGATATTTTGCAAGAAACAAGACTATCCCGGATATTCCATCATATAAATATATTCCACCTGATCTGAGATTCCAGTGACCATTATCCCAGAATTGCAGTCCTGTCCAGCCAACACTCTGTTCCCGGATAATTGCTCTGCTGCAGATCCGATGAACTATATTTCTGATCTGACTGTATATTTTGCGCTCTTTATCTGTGTCATATCCCTTTATCCTGGTCGGAAACATCTTTTTCTTTCCATCAGATGCCTTCAGCATTTCCATCGACAACCTGATATAATCACACTGACATTCCATATCAGAGTAACTCATCTGCTTCATATGCATTCGCCATGACTCATAAGGAGTACAGGGCAGATATTCTTTATGTTTTCCGCCATTTCCATCATAAACAGATCTGCTGTTCGCATTAATCTCAAAGCAGGGTATATCCATTTCCAGAAGGCTCTCAATTTCATAATCATGAATTTCTTTCCTAAAAGAAGATTCCCCCTCTTTGTGAATCACATTCAAAAGAGCTTTCCTGTGTTCTCTTGACTTCATATAATCCGGATGAAACGAAGCCATAAGATACATTGCATACTGTTGGGTATGCCGCAGTACAACTCTGGAACGTCCGTCAAAAAAGCCGGACAACATCACCTCCACTTTCTTATCTGCCATTGCCACCATGTACGCTCTGCAAAATCCTCTGATAATGCATTCCGTATAATCTGCCGCATTGATAACCTGATCATTTAGTCTTACAATGCATTCCTTTATCTGCATTTCCACAGGTTCATATTCTATGTGAATATCAGATGTTTTATCATCCTTTACCACAGGAAGTTTAAACGGCGTTTTTATCTTTTCCTCTGTTCCCATTGCACTTATAAGAACTCTGCTGTTTCCTCTGCCCCATGTGAGAACAGGGAGCATTCCTGTATGTATAACCGAATTTGCCAATTTTATTTCTGTACTTTTGTTTATTTTTTCTTCTACACTACTTCCGTCTTTTTCTGATTGTTGTTTTAAATATCCCGGATATGTTTCCATATCGATAATCACAGGATATTCTCCATGTGCGATAATATTTTCACCATGAAGATCTGTGGCTCCAAGGGCATATCCCAAAAACAGATGTATGCCCATTCTGAAATAATAATGCTCCACCTCACTTTCGTTTTTACAGGGAATATTCTCAATTTTTTCTTCCCATCCATAGGAATCATGAGATAAATATTGTACCGTCCTGCAGGAAATTCCTGTTTTTCTGCATAAATAGTTATAAAGTTCCTGATATTTTATATTTTTATCAAGACTATGTGGCTTATAGTACAGAATTGTTCCATTATCCAATTCTACCTTCGCCACACTTCGTCCTCCTCTGTGTGTATCGCCTTTCGACATGTAAATTCCCACAGTCCCGGAAAACTTCCTTCCATCACAGAATATTTTTTGTATCTGTTCTTTTTCTGCATAAAGAGATTTCCTGATTTCACATTCTGCTCTCTGGGTAGAGTTATTTTTTAATTCAAGCAGACGTTTTAACTCGGGATATTCCTGCAGTAAAGATTTTACATATGTTGCATTGTTAAGATATGTTTTTTCATAATAATCATATTGTTCTTCAGAAGTATTTCCTTTTAGATTGCCTTTCGCCTTTTGTTCATGAATACTCAATATAAAAATCCGTTCTGATATCGCATTATTATAATGATCAAAGTCCAGCATACCTTTTCTATTTCCTTTAACAGCATATTGTAAACAAAGATCCGTTATGTAAAGTATATGCTTCCACTTCTACTCCATTTTCTTCATAAAACAGTTCTATTTCCTTAAGTTCTTCCTCAATACATCCAATAAATTCTTCTGTCATTTTATTTATCTCTCCTTTAATTTTTACTTAAAATAATAGTTACCTGAAAAAAATTAGAATCATATTTAAATGTGATATTTCCATCATATCTTTTTACAAGTCGTTTTACACTTTCAATTCCCCAACCATGGCCTTCCGCTTCTAATTTATCTGTTACAAATTTTCCGCGTTTTACATCAGGAATTCTCGTACTTGTATTCCACATTTTCATCATCAATACATCATTTATATTTTTTATTTTTAAACAAATCTTCTTTTCCTTACTCTTAACAGCCGCATCTATTGCATTATCAAATAAATTGCTTAATATAATAACCAAATCAGTAGTATTTATAATTGTATCATCCACGGAAGCATCTAATTCAAAATTTATATCCAAAGCATCCATTTTCCTTTTTTTCATAGTAATTGTTTTGTCAAGTACATTTATACCTGTCCAAAACTTTTTTTCTTCATCTCTGAACTTTTTCTGATTATCTGCAACATATACCGCAATTCCATTTAAGTCTCTATTTTCTATACACTCCTGTATAAAACTCAACATATGTTTTTGATCATGTATAATACATCTGTATTTTTGATATGCATCTTCTAATTCCTGATATTGCTGCTCTATAGCTCTATTTTTCACCTCCAAAATATTTTTTTCTATATTGACACTTTTAACAAAAAAATACGTAAATAAAATCAGCAATACTACGGCAACTCCTGATACTACTACTATAGCAATTACCAAATTCTCTATTTTAAGAATCTTATTTTGCATGCTTAGCAAAAAATACAAAAGTATATATTCTGCTAACGCAAAACCATAGAAAAATTTTTGATTATCTCTAAAAATGTCACCCGCATATTTATTTGCGCGAAACAATTTTAATAACAAAATTATCACTACACTTATAACCAATAAATAAATTCCCGAGCTATAAGAGTGCATACTTTGGCGATAAATATATTCTCCTATTTTTCTTTTTTCACTCAAACAAACTGTGATAATATATAATAATTTTAATAACCCTATATTTGTCAAATATAAAAATTCCCAAATATAAGATTGAATAAATGTGCACCGAAAAAAAATTGTCAAAAATATCGGAAGATATAAATTTCCTAATACTATTACATTTCCAGATACATACGCTGTCCAATATTGACAGGTTATAAGAACAACAATCATAACAAAAAAAAGCACACTTTGAAAATTTCTTATTCTTTTTAACCTGACTACACAATCCGGTATTAAACATATTCCCCCCAGCACCAGTAATATAATAAGTATTGTTTTTTTTGTCTCTATATTATTTTCTAAATATGATCTGCAAAATGAATATGCTGTAAAATATAACAGTATAATTAATATTATCTTCCATACCGTTTTATCTTTTTCAGTTTCCATACTTCTTTTCGGAAACATCTGCCCAAATATCCAGACACCTATCCCAGTCTCCATAAACGTTGCCAGTCCATACAATAAAACTTTCAGCATTCTTCATACCCCCCAGTAATTCAGAATTGCTTCTCTGACACCTTTGAATCTTTCTCTGCCAACTGTAATAATATTACCGTCCCGCATATAAAGATCCCTTCCTTTCATCTTCATCACATGTTGGATGTTTGCAAGATATCCTCTGTCAGATATAATAAATTCTTTTGAATTCAGTTCCTTTTCTACTGTTGACAGACTTGCTCTGATCTTTACTTCCCCACGCCTGTGCACAAAAATGACATATTTTCCTTCTTTTTTCATATAGAAAATATCAGAATATGCCAGTTTTTCAACTTCATTTCTTTTATTTATGATATAGTACCGCTCTTCTTTCTCCATAATTCCAGGAAGAAGCGCATCATAAGCCTGCGGAAGTTTTTCCTTCAGACACTCTTTGGGGATATAACGATAGGTGTTTACCTCATATGCTTCTATTGCATAATCCACAAAATTTGTAATAAATATAATAACCGGATCCGGATAAAGTCTGCGAATTTCCCTCGCTGCCTCTATTCCGTTTTCTCCAGGCATCCGGATATCCAGAATATACATATCGAATTTTTCTTCATTCAATCCCAGCAGAAACCATTCCACATTCTGGTATATCGTTACCGTGCAATCTACGTTTTTCTCTGCAAAATACTGTTCTGTGATATCCTTTTCTTTTTTCAGATACATTTCGTCATCATCCAGAATCATTATTCTTATCATAGCAATTATTCCTCCATGAATGTATAAAATCTGAATTTCTTCACATCATAAAAATAACTTTCATCCTTATTGATGACCAGCTCATAAACCTCGATATCCCCTTTGGTTGTCACATCAGTTCTGTGATACTGATAAATGTATCTGCCTTCCTCATGGTTTTTTACCTTTCTGATGATATCATCCACCAGTTCTCCGATTGTCATCGGACTGTCTCTGGAAGGTCTCCATCTTCCAATCATACCACGAACCTGTGACTTGGTCAGTTTAATTCTCTTTCCAAGAAGATATCCTTTCGGGAAAAAGTCTTCTCTGGTCTTTCCTGTCTTTTTTAATATCTCACGTATTGTCTTATTTTCTTCATCTAAAGCAAATCCCATATTAGCATAAGCCTGCATATGAAGCAACGCTAATTCGAGATATTTACTGTTTTCAGATTCTTTATTCCATAACAGTAATTTGTCCAGACTTTTATATACAGTTTCTCTGATTGTAATTCCCTGATTTTGCAAAGTCTGCAAAGAAAACATCATGGTATACAAATCCTTTGTATATTCGTCCATATTCCTATATTCCTCCTGTCATAAAACATATCAAATTTGATTAGTCGCTTGTCATTTATATCCTTATACATATTTAATTCCTTCTGTTAAACTTTATCAAAGGAAAGGATTTTTATTTATGAAAAATCAGGATTAAATATAATTACAATTCGACAATTTTCGTGTTTTTGTCCTCGAAAAGCATTTTTCTGACCTCGAAGCAACAATCAGGAAATGCTTTTTATTTTTTCCTGTTTCATGTTTACATTTTTCTCTTTTCTCACTCTTTATAAGATGTATCACCGGTGAGCAAATAAATAATAAAATTTCAGGAGGATGAACAAATGACAAAAACAGAAAAAGCAGTAACATGGGCAATTGAAATCGCAAACGATCCGGCACACGGATATGATCAGGATAACAGATGGGGACCGGACTACGATTGTTCTTCACTGGTAATCTCTGCATGGCAGCAGGCTGGTGTACCTGTAAAAACAAAAGGAGCTTATAATACCAAAAGTATGAAGTCTGTTTTCCTGTCTTGCGGATTCAAAGACGTTACTTCCAGTGTTAATCTTGACAACGGAAGCGGTATGAAACGCGGTGATGTACTGTTAAACATTGCACGCCATACAGTTATGCATATCGGCAACGGCAAAGTAGTTTCTGCCAGTATAAATGAAAATGGTGGAGCCCACGGTGGTACTCCGGGTGACCAGAATGGCAACGAAATTAAAATCCAGAATTACTACAACTGCCCGTGGGATTGTGTTCTTCGTTATAATGAAGATTCTACATCTACGGATCCAGAACCACAGCCAACTACTGGAAATGCCAAAATCCGCAAAGGTCAGAGTTATGCCAATAAATTTGCCAATACTGGCATCTCCATTACCGGGAAAAGAGATGCTGCCACTAAGAAAGCAGCTATTAAAGTTCTTCAGACAGCTCTGAACAAAGATTATGGTGCCGGTCTGGATGTAGACGGTATCTGGGGAACTAACACAAGCAATGCCCTTGGTAAACATTACGTAAAAAGCGGTGAAACCCAGTATATGGTAACTGCCGCTGAGATTCTCCTTCTTTTACGTGCTTATGATCCAAACGGTGTAGAGATTCCCGGTACCTTTGGCTCAGGACTTCTCTCTGCTGTAAAGGCATTCCAGAAGGCACAGGGCTTAACGGTTTCCGGAACCTGTGACAGAAATACTTTCCTGAAACTGATCAGCTGATCTTTACCAGATAAACATCCGGCAGAATTCTTTTCACTGATTCTGCCGGATATGCCCCTTCACTATTTCTTGTATATAAAAAGAAACAGTTTTGAAACCCATCAAAATAATTTCAAAACTGTTTCTTTTGTTTTCTTATTTTTTACCACGGAACATATTCGCCGCTGTCTTCATCATAATAATACCAGCCGTTTCCTCTGCCTATAGGACTACAGTCAGATTCCGCAGCCTGAAACGGTATATAGGAATTGGTTCCCGGATCCCAGGAATACAGGTCATACGGATCTCTTACTTTTCCTGATGCATCATCAGGTGCAGTCCAGGTCCAGTAGTATTTATTGCCATCCTGATCCGTAACACCATCTTCATCCATAGCACGCCCAATATCCTCCCAGCTTCCATAACAATTTCCGTCACTGTCATACCAGTTTCCATCGTCAGCCTGAGAAATCAGTCTTCCATTTCCCTCACTGTCATATATCATCGCCTGATCTGCTGTCTGATCAATTTGATTGCCACCGTCGCCTGTTGAGCCATTGTTTTCAGATGCAGAAGTGTCCATCCCTGTGGTCTGGGAATCGTCTGTATCAGTTCCTGCAGTATTATCTGCAGTACTGTCTGTTCCATTCTCTGAATTCTGTACGTCGCCTGCATTATTGGATGAAGCAGATATTTTCGTCTTCTTATCCGCAGTCTGATTTGAATTTTCTTTTCCACCGGATGTACTTTTATTTACCTGTTTTTTATCCGGCTGAGATTTTTCTGCTGTTTTTTGTTTTGCCTGTTCGGATTTCCCCTGTGCGTTCTGCGTATAATCAACCTGTGTTGCTGTTTTATTCTGTTCCGCACAGCCAGTCATAGCAGCCGCTGCTGCTAAAATCCCTGCCATAATAATTACAATCTTTTTCTGCTTCATTTTGTTGTCCTTTCTACATTTGCTAAAAATGTCACTGCCTTTATCATAATGTGCTTTTCCTGTTCATTATGACATACTTCACAGACTTCGATGCCTCATATGTCCCTTATCTGTCATGAAATGTACCCCATTTTTTTCCAAAATCTTTACCCCATAATTTTGCCTTATAAACGCTTGGTAAAAGGGGAATATCTTTTTTCTTAAAAGTGAAATCTCTGTGAAACAAATGGCAGCAGTACTTATTTCACAACTATTTTCTTTATTTTCGACCATTTCGTATAACTTTTTGCATAACCTTTTACATAGGCACGTCCTGCAAGGTAGTAGACTCCGGGCTTCACATTTTTAAAGACCACCGTGGTTTTTGTCTGATTTTTCTTTGTGTAAGCATAACTGCTTACACCAGTATAGCTGCCATTATCAGATTTGGAAACTTTCTTTGCCAGTACCCAGTCTGTTCCATCACAGGACTTTGGAACAGTAAACGTCACCGCCACGTTTCTTTTTGTTCCCTGTCTGGAAACCTTAGCTGATTTAACAGCAGGTTTTCCTGTTACAAGGCTTGTTTTTACAGTTACCTTCCTGACCTCTGCCCATTTACTGAGCACTTTGGTATTGCTCCCATTCAGATATTTATAAGCATGTACGCCAATATACCACGTTCCTGCCGGTACGCCCCGTAAGATAAGCTCTTTACTGCTTCCGGAATACCCACTCTTTACCTTTATATAATCCGATGGTTCTTTTCCGTTCTTACTTCTGGCAGCAACAACATCGTAACCGTCCGGTTCCTCACCCTTGCTGTTAAGTACTATTCTGACATCATTTTTCTTCACCTGCACCTTCTGAACCACAGGTGCGTCCGGAGTCTTTGCCTTTACCGTAACCGGAACCCCGTCTGACCATTCCCCATATTCCATAACATGGCTGCTGTTCTCTTTGTATGCCCTGCAATAAAGACTATGTGTTCCCTCCGGAATATACTTCAGCTCAGGATATTGATTCAGTTCAGAATTTGTAATTTTTGTCTGCGCAGTATAATTCCCCTTTTTCAGATCCTTCTGAGATTTGGCTGTCACAAACTGATAGCCGTCCGCTTCATTGGAAAGATCTCTCAGATAAAGCATTGCATAATTTGTGATCACTCTGGTCCACCGCGTATCAATAACTGGTCTGTTTAATGTCTGATAAGCATCCACCTGTACCATTATCTGTACGGCAGTGTCCAGTCCTTCATTATTTTCATCCTCATTCAGTTCCAGAGATCCGTTGACCAGAAAACTTTGAGCTGCCTTGCTTTTCGGATCATAAGCACAATTCTCCACATCCCACTTCACAGACGCAGAAAATGTTGTTTTCTCTCCATTCACCTCGGCGCCATAGACTTCCAGCGAATTCGGCAGGTGCAAAGCATCAGCAGTTTTTTCTGCACCATTGGTAATTCCGGTCACAGGCGCAACAGCATCTGCCAGTCCCTGATAAGTCCGGTCTCCTACAATAAAAGAATTATACAGATTCTGCGTTGTCAGGTGTTCTCCTGCCACTGTTTTCGCAGTCACAGTCACCTGAAAACTATATTTTCCCACCGAAAGCCCCCGTTTGGGCCAGAGTCTCAGTTCTGTGCTCTCCCCAGGTGCCAGATAAGCATTTCCAGATAATAACACACTACATTCTTTACTACGGTTAAAAGACAGCTTCATATCTGTATCAGTAACATTTTTCAGAATATATGTCTTTGCTTCCGGAAGTGTCTTATAGCCCCACTGCATTGTCGGAAAACCCCCGGCAGACTTTTCAGTAATTTCCAGCTGCTTCTTTTCTGTCGGATTCTTCTCTCTGTTCATTGTAACATGAAGAGGATATCTGCTTCCGTCATCTGCGAGAAATGCAAACGTTTCATCATAAATTCCGTATTCCTGCTTCGGCAATATATAAAAATAAAGCGTTTCTCCCGGTTTCAGCAGCTTTTTGGAATCCTGTTCCTCATAATCTTCTGTCCACTTTGCCATCTGGTCATCCACTTCAAAGTTCTTAAGACCAGAAGTATCTATCCGTATTCTGGTTTCCTTTTTTCCTGAATTTCTGACCACTACATACTTCTCCACACGAAATTCCGGGTCATAGAAATCGCTTTCTGTAAATTCTTCTTCTGTACCTGTTTCTATACTCAGCTCATAATCTTTTTCAGAGGAAGCTCCCACAATTACTTTCAGAGTAACCTTACAGGAAGCACCCTCTTTTGTCTCAAATGTCACTGTCTCTTCATAATTTCCGGCAGGCAGATCCTTCTTATCATCAATGTCCACAGCCGCACAACTTCCGGGCTGCATTTCTTCATCCGTATTTGTATCGAAAATCGGTGCGTAGGAAAAATCAAAATATCTGCTCTGCGGAAAATCAGAGAGATGAAGCGAATCTGTTCCTGCATTATAAAGAAATAACCGCTTATGTGACTGTTCTCCCTCTGCATGAATTCCCAGATCGATCAAAGCAGTACCTGATGTCAGCTCATACTGCTTTATAACAGGTTCCTGCTCACGCTGTGCAACATAAAGGCTCAGTTCCTGTGAAGAAACTCCAATACCATTGTCCGCCTGTACAGTAAAGCTGAAACTCCCTTCCTTCTGCGGTGTTCCGCTGATCACTCCCCCGGAAGACAACGTAAGTCCCGCCGGAAGCTCGCTTCCCTCCTCCAGACTCCAGCTCACATCTGTATCAGCTTCAAGCTGTACCTGATATTCCGTTCCAATCTCTCCACCCGGCAGAACCATATCTGTCAATATGGCAGGAATACTCCCCGTTCCATCACTGAAAGATTCTCCCGCTGAAAAAACCTCCGCCCCGCATACTGTTAACGGAGCTGTAGCTGTCAGAACCGCCGATAAAAAAACTGCTGTAAAAATCCTGTAATTACTTTTCATTCTTCTCCTCCAGATAACAAAATATAAAAGTATCAACTTAACTAATTAATATTAATATACCACTAGACGGAAATGTTTCTGTAATTACGGAATGACATGTAGTCTAATGGTCATGAATGTCAGAAAAGCCCTGTCCGCCGGAAAAATTCATCCCGCAGAGAGAGCTTCTGTTTTCTGTCCATATTTTTTAGTTTCTGGTTTATAAATTTAATCAGTCGCTTGTCATTTATTGCTTATACGTATTTATTTTTTCTATAGCAATCCTCGTAAATAATGCATTTAAGAGGATTGCTATAATAAAATACATACAATTCGACATTTTTCGTATAATCTTATAATGCCTTCACAGTTATAACATTTCTATCATTTTTTCTTTCCCGATATCTTCCCCTGCATCTCCAGATACTCGAACACGATCACATCTGCATGGTTTTCTTCCGCATATCTTACAATCGCACCTGCAGTCTTTTTTCCAAGTTCTGTGTTCAAACGTTTCGTATATGCCCATCTTCCCTGTGTCTGCGCAGAGAGGAAGGCATTTTTGGGAACCGGATATCAAAATCAAAACAGGCATGGTTTTTCTTCGTAGTATGTACCAGATGTTCTACAGCATTAAAACGCTTCTTTGCATCCGGGATTTCTGCCTGGCAACAGGCAGGAGTTCCAGTCAGAACAAATGGAGCATCTTATACCGGAAATATGAAGTCTGTATTTCTGGCATGTGGTTTTACAGATGTTACATCCCGAATTGACCTCCTCACAGGAAATGGAATGAAACGTGGAGATGTAATTATCAATACCATGCATCATACTGTTATGTATATTGGAAATGGACGAATCGTTGGTGCCCGCATTAATGAAAACGGAAAAGTTTCCGGTGGAAAGACCGGAGATCAGACAGGAAGTGAAATCATGGTTCAGAATTATTACGTTTATCAATATGGATGGGACTGTGTTCTCAGGTATGCAGAAAGCAACTCAGATGTTGATTTTTCCTCTGAAACTATTGCATCTTCCAGATCAGAAAATATCAGCAAGGGTCAGACATATGCTGCCAGATTTCTCTGTGCAAAAAATTTTTCAACATTGCAGGCAAACTCTGACATCAGAAAAATTAAAATCCAAATCCTCCAGACCGCCTTAAACAAAGATTATCAGTCAGCTCTGGATATCGATGGTATCTGGGGACCAGCTACTGATCGTGCCCTTAACCAGCATTATGTTATGTACGAAGAAACTCAATATATGGTAACTGCTGCCGAAATCCTTCTTCTCCTGCATGGATATAATCCAAAAAGTGTTGAATTTCCCGGGATTTTTGGTTCTGGTATGCTTGCAGCAGTAAAAACATTCCAGAAAGCACATGGCTTAGCTATTTCCGGAATCTGTGACAGAGAAACTTTTCTGAAATTTATCAGTTGATTTTTTCTACTCTTTATTTCCTATTACGGTACTGAAAATAACGAAGATTTCTTTGTTGTCGATGTTGGAAAAATAACGTTTTCTTTTACATGATCGGTACTCTGGAAAATAACAAATTATCGAAAAGAAACGTTTCTATGTAAAGAGCAGTGCTGGTTATGAACAGGCACAGGGAATCTTTTACCATTCCAAATATAGTCTGTTCATTACAACGAATAAATTAACAAATGGTTCAGCCACCATATTAACAGGGAATATGGTGGCTAATAAATCAATACTCAAAACTTCTTACATAATTATCTTCGCTGTAAATTTTCTTTCCATCGGAATCTATCTTATAACTGCTTATTTCATAACGGTATTGGATTCCTTTCTTTAATCCAGTATCAGTATATTCTACTGTATTGCTATTTTTTATCGTTTTTATACATTTAAACTTCTTTCCGGATTCAGAACGTAAAATCTGATATCCTGATACTCCTGAAACTTTTTTCCATTTAATATGAGCCCTGCCTTTTGATTTTTTTTCGATTGAATAAATTTTCGGCTGAGCAGGCCATAGCTTCATAGATGCAGTCTTATATTGACTATAAATATTTTTATTATCTGCACCTTTACAATAAGCTCTGATTCGAAAAACAATATTTTCCTGTCCCTGATGGCCTTGTCTGACAATTGCATACTTACAGGTATCGCCATCTTTTATCGTTTTTTGAGTTCTGAATTTTCCTGTTTTGCTATCCTTAACCTGTATCTGATATCCTTCCGCAAAATCCACTTTATTCCACTTAAATTGAATAACACTGCTGTATTTCGACTCTCTTTCAACCTTAAATTTCATTTTTACATTCTTCATAACATCCTGTGAAGATTCATACACTACAGGTATTTTATGCTTTCTGGCATATTGCGCAGCATAAGAACCTTTGGATGCATAAATTGTCAGAGAATCACAGCCTTCAAAAGCATCCTCCGCAATTTCCTTTGTAGTGGAAGGAATATAAATTCTTTGCAGATTTTTGCAGTTAAAAAAGGCCTTGGTTTCAATATATTTTATATTTTTTCCGAGATCCAGAACCCTTATTTTTTCATTTCCATAAAATGCTTTTCGTCCCACTCCGGTAATATCAGCTATATTTTCCGTTACTTTGACCGTTTCTTTTTCCTCTGTACAGCTTATGATTCTGTACCCGGCGTGTTCTTTATCAATCCCCTGATATTCTCCCCATTGCAGATAAGTCATTCCATCTTCACCGCTCAGATATTCCGGTTCATCTATATCTGTATTATAAAAAGGATAGCCATTCTCACGATGCGGTAACATTCCAAACCCTGTAACTATCACTCTGCTGTCTGAGTCAAATGCATCATCTGCAATCACGCCTCCCTTTTCAACCTGATCCGGCATGTAGTAATTACCTAACCTTATTAATTTTGGACAATTTTTAAAAGCATTGCTTTCAATATTAAAAATACCGGAGTCTGTCAGGACCATTATTAAATTCACGCATCCCTCAAATGCATTTTTTCTGATTGTAATATGGTTCAGTACACCATTAAATTGAACTTTCTGGATTTTATCGTCCCCTGCAAAAGCGCCTTCTCCGATTTCCAGAACTTCTTTTCCTTCATATTTCTCCGGAATACGGATTTCTTTTTCATTCACGCCCTTCTTCACACGATATCCATCGATTTCCGGGACATATTCATACTCCAGTCCTTCTGTACCTTTGTCTTCTGTTTTATCTCCTGTCAGATCTTCCTCTTCGTTATTTCCATCTGTAATCTGTGCGGCATCTGCATTTTCCTCCGTATCTGCAAAAGCTGGCACTGTGTCCTCCGTCAGTTCACTGTCTTCCCTCCCGAACAGAGAAGATTCCGCATCCTGTACACTTTCTGCAGTCCCATCCGAAAAATCTGCTGCATACACTGGTACACCGGATGCCGTTATTGTGCATGCAAGAAGTAATGCAAGTATCTTTTTATTTTTCATAATGCTTTTTCCTCCATTTCCGTATCATTATAAAATATAAGAATATTACATTTCATTTTTACTATACCATATTTCTTTCCATTTTCTGTAAAATAGTTTTAAAGCTCATCAAATGTCCCTGATTCAGATATTTATCCAGTACTCCTGTCCGGAAAAATTTTATACCAGAAAAAATTTACTTTCTAATATTCCCGCGATATAAAAAGCAGAAAAATCTTATCTCTCTTTGGATAAAGCTTTCCTGCTTTTCATAGATTCATTTTTATTCTGGTTTACAATCTCTGTTTTTTCTACTCTTTATTTAGTGTAACTGGTAAACATCAATTCAAAATAAATTCATTTAAAGGAGGACAAACAAATGTCAGCAAACGCAAAAACAAGATATACCATTTCCAAAGTATTTGGTCCGGCTATCTTAGATGCCACGGTAACTACCAACAATTCCAACGCACATAATATGGCAGGAATGGCTATCAACGGAACTACTGCATATTGTGTCAAAAGGGGCCAGACAGGTTCTGCAATCTATGTTATTAAAAATATCGCAGATGTAACAACCAGAAAAAAGGTCAGCCGAACTGTTATAATTCCTTATGCAGTTTATGGCATGACATACTGCAAAAATTATCTTTTCATGACCTGTTACAAAAATAAGGTTATAAAAATGCCTGTTTCTTCTGTTTCTTCCGGAACGATCACAGAAGAATTCACAGTTAGTGTTGACGGAAATGGATATATTCCTCAGTCTATTTCCTATTACGGTACTGAAAATAACGAAGATCTCTTTCTTATCGGTGTTGGAAAAATGAACAAAGATAACTCTTTCTTCTACATGATCGGTACTCTGGAGAATAGCAAATTTATCGAAAAGAAACGTTTCTATGTAAAGGGCAGTGCCGGTTATGAACAGGCACAAGGAACCTTTTACCATTCTAAATATGGCTTATTCATTGCAACGAATAAATTAACAAATGGTTCTGCTACCAATTACAATATGATTCTCTGTGCCAGAATTCCAGATAAAATCAGTTCTGTAGATAATGGAAATATCTATATTCCTGAATCCGAATTCCGTTTTAACGGGAACAGCAGATATGCTTCATTGGCTGTCAGATCTCTGTGCATCAGCGATAGTGGCATTTTATATATATCTACTAATGCAGTCGCTGCCACAGCAGGTTCCGAATATGATAATGATGTTATTTTCCGCGCAACTAATCCGGTCTTCCCTAAAAACGGATTGATGGAATTTACTCTTTCATCTAAAGAAAGCCTGATTGTTCCAAATCCAGATGTCACAATCAATGGTTCCACCTACACCTGTGCAAATCTTGGTGCTTTTGCCCTGAATGGTACTACCGGATATTGTCTGCTTTCACATACAACTGATGATGATATGAAAGATAAAGCCAGTGTTTTATTGTCAAGCCCGGATATATCATCCAAAAACTTCACAAGAGTATCTGGAAGTCCTGTCTTGAGAACTATGGGACATGGTAATGGAATGACCTATGCTAATGGATTTCTTTATGTTGCCGCATATGACAGAGATGTTAACAGAAAAGAAATCGCACAGTTAGACCCTGCGACAGGTAATATTGTTGAAACATATCAGTGCGATCACACAATTGGAGGCATTTCCTATTATGGTTATGACTCTCAGCGTGGCAAAGATTTATTTATCGTAGTAAATTACGATGATGCCGACACTAAACCTTATGCACAGACCCCTGAATTTTTTATTGGTTACCTGGAATCCAAGAAATTTGTAAGCATTAAAAATTTCTATGCACAGAATCCATCTTTTAACGCCAAATACAAGAATTATCTTCAGGATATTTTTTATTCTCCATTACATGGCTTATTCTATGTGCCCCTTCTTACCGGTACAACCAGAATCTATCGACTTCTTCCTGAACAGATTGAACAGGCATCCGATGAACCGCTTGTTCCGGTTGCCGTTTACAATAAAGATGATGCTATCTATGAGATTGAATCTCTTGCAATCAGCGATTCAGGAACTTTATACATTGCACAGAACTGTAATTCTAAACTTACTAAGGATGATGCCGTAACCCAGATTGGTGCTTTATCATTCATTAGCAAATAGGTCACTTATATGTAGCAATCAGCCGCCATATGCTCCCAAACATATAGCGGCTGATTTTACTGGTATTTTTTATTAATATACAATACTTTTGGAGTAATCATTGCTCCTGCTATACAGCTTTTTATTCTGATAATCCATCCTGTAACTTTTAATCCAATAAATATAAGTGGCTCCTTCTTTCAGATTTGAATCTGTAAAACTTGTCACATCCCCACCTTTGATTGTTTTTACGCAAACACCTTTCTTTCCATTTACAGAACGCCATACCTGATATCCTACTGCATAATCTGACTTTTTCCATTTAACTGTTAACTTCTTCCCTGCTTTCTTTGTCAGAGACGTAATCTTTGGCTGTACCGGACAGAAAGTTGTTTTTACAGTATTTGATGGCTGGCTGTATATGACTGTTCCATTTTCATCTATAAAATATGCTCTGATCCTGAAAGTAATATTTTTTCCATAATACATGGAATACCAGCCTGCATCAATATTTTTTGTATTAATGTCGTTGCTTTTGATTGTAGAACAATGAATATATTCTCCCCGTAAGTTCTTTCTCTCTATTTCATATCCATCTACAAAATACAATTGTGACGCTTCCCATTTCAGTGTAACTTCATCCTTCTTTCTTTCAGCAACCTGGAGTGTCAGTTTTGTATCATTTATACCATCGTCAATATATTGAACCGGTATCTGATGTGATTTTGCAAACTTTTCCGCATAAGAACCCTTTGGTGTATAAATTGTCAGCAGTGGACAGTTTTTAAAAGCATTTTCCTCAATTACTGTAGTCGTCTCAGGAATAATTATTTTTTTCAGATTCGTACACTCTGCAAAAGCCTGGGTCTCAATAAAATAATTTTGTCTTCCCAGCCATACTTCTTCCAGTTTATCACTGCCATAAAAAGCTTTTCGCCCAATTCCATCTGTAATATTGCTGATCCGTACTTTACTGACTGAATTATCAAAATCTGCTACTCTCTCTCCTTCATATCCTGATGATCCTTCCCATTTTTTGTAATACCAGTAATCTAACCCCTGATCATATGTGTGGTGTAGTTCGTCTTCTCCATTTTCATTAAAAAAAGGATATCCCTCTTCTCTGTATGGCAGAATACCAAGATGAGTTACAATTACCTTACTGTCGCTGTCAAAAGCATCATCCGCAATAACCAGTTTATTCGTATTAATAGCTACAAAATCAAACAATTTCGGGCAATTGCTGAAAGCATAACTTTCCACATTAACCCCACCACTAAATGAAATTCTCCTGAGACTGGAACAGCTTTCAAAAGCAAAAGTTTTTATTGTAACATTATAAGCCCGTACCTGAACGCTTTCTATCTGGTCACATCCTGCGAAAGCCTTTTCACCAATTTCCTTAACTTCTTTTCCTTCATATTTATGTGGAATATATATTTCTTTTTTATTTACACCCTTTACCAGACGATAACCGTCAAGTTCAGCATCATACTCATACTCCAGACCTTCAGTACCTGTCTCCTCTTCACTTCCACTTTCCGTATCCGAACTCTGCGCCTCTGCCACTTCATTCTCCGTGTCATCCGTAAATGCAGAAGCCACATCTTCTTCTGTAAATTCATCGGTTTCCTCTGCTGACGTAACCCCGGATTCATCACTTTCCTGATTCTCCTGTGCATTACTATCTTCTTCCAGAGCAGTATCTCCCGTCAGAATTTTTTCCGGTTCTGCCGCTTCCTGCACACTTTCCAGATTTCCATCTGAAAAATCCGCGGCATATACTGGTGTCCCTGCCGCTGTCATGGTAAGTGCCAGAAGCATTGCAAGCATTTTCTTATTCTTCATATACTTTTCCTCCATTTCTGTACAATTTCTTACTGTTATAGAAATATAAGAATATTACATCTTATTTTTTTAATATACCATATTTATTTCCATTTTCTGTAAATACTGTTTTAAAAAGCTCTTAATGTCCCTGAATTTTTCCACATATGCGTATATTACAAAAAGCCCTGTCCGGTATTCTGATGCCGCAGTTTTTTCAGCCGCAGCACCAGATTATCACCATCCAGAGCTTTTTCCTGTTTTATTGCTATTCCACACTCGTGAATTATATCCTCACATGACTAAAGTCACGTGCTTCCAGACGCTTTAGGCGT
>OHAU01001958.1_pt1 | contig 21473 bp, 23 predicted proteins | sample 1577181 | NCBI WGS metagenome assembly OHAU01 (sample SAMEA3541472, study PRJEB24748) | human gut metagenome | biome: human gut; feature: human-associated habitat; material: faeces | place: China | collected 2012 | reverse complement strand
CGATAATTTGCGTCAATAACTCAAAAAAGCACTTGACAAAACGCTTCATGGGGAAATGCAAAGGATATAGAGCCTTATGTCGATCCGGTCTTTGAGAACAATGTCATACTGACAGAAACGGAAAGGCTGATGATGTCGGGCAGACCAAAGCAGCCGAAGTATGCAAGAAATAAAAACATTCTTGTTATCGGCGGTTCCGGTTCCGGCAAGACTCGCTTTTTTGTGAAACCCAACCTGATGCAGATGCACAGCTCCTACGTTGTCACTGATCCGAAAGGTTACAATATACCAAGATAGAAAAAGGTAGCGTTTTATCAACGCTAATTACATACAGAAGGGAGGCAAAACCGTGGCAAAGAAAGAAGAAATCAAAATCACAGCTCTATACGAGCGATTATCCAGAGACGATGAACAGGCTGGCGAATCGAACTCCATCCTAAATCAGAAAAAGTATCTCGAAGAATATGCCCGACAAAAGGGACTGAGAAATATCCGCCATTTCTATGACGATGGCTACTCAGGCACGAATTTCAACCGCCCCGGCTTTACCGCCCTGCTGGAAGAAATCGAAGCCGGACGGGTGGACACTCTGGTAGTAAAAGACCTTTCAAGGTTTGGCAGAAATTACCTGCAAGTCGGCTATTACACAGAGATTGTATTCCCGAAAAAGGGTGTTCGCTTTATCGCTATCAACAACAATGTGGATAGTGCCAATCCAACCGAAAATGACTTCACACCGTTTTTGAATATCATGAACGAGTGGTACGCCAAAGACACCAGCAACAAAATCAAGGCTGTCTTTAAGTCCAGAATGAAAGAGGGACTAAGGTGCAGCGGTGCTATCCCCTATGGCTACAAGCGTATCAACGGAGATAAGCAGACCCTTGTTGTGGATGAACCGGCTGCTGAAATCGTCAGAAAGGTGTTCCGTCTTGCCTGTCAAGGTATGGGCGTGACGGCGATTGCGGAACAACTGACCGAAGAAAAGGTGCTGATACCATCTGCATATACGGCAAAGTATTTCCCCGAAAATTGCAGAAACAGGAGCTTCAGCGACCCTTACCGTTGGAACGCAAATACGATTGGTCATATTCTGGACAGGCAGGAATATCTCGGTCATACCGTGTTGGGCAAATCCATCTGTGAGAACTTCAAGACAAAGCAACGCAGAGCCGCAACGCCGGAAGAACTGATGATATTCCCCGATACCCACGAAGCCATCATTGACCAAGACACATGGGACATTGCCCAGAAGCTCCGTGTTCGTGCAAAACCGAGAGCCGCAAACGGAACTTATTCCCACCGTTTGTCCGGCATGATCTATTGTGCGGATTGTGGTTCACGAATGGGATTCATCAGCCCCGAAGCAAGGCAAAGCGGAAAACATTATGATTCCGATTCTGCTTTTCAATGTGGCAATTATCGAAATCAGAACAATGAATGTGTTTCCCACTTCATTAAAACCTCTGCTCTGGAAGCGGCGATTTTGCAGGCAATCAAAGCGGTCAGCCAATATGTCATTGAGAACGAAGCAGAGTTTATTTCCCAGCTCAAGACCGTATGGAATGAGAGCAAATCCAAGTCAGCCAACAACGGACAGCAGGAAATTGACGAAGCCAAGAAACGAATGGCTGAACTGGATGCAAAGATACAGAAGCTCTATGACAGTGCCATCAGCGGTCTGTTGCCGGAGCGACAGGCACAGCGAATGATACAGCAGTACGATGAAGAACAGCTTATGCTGGAAAAACGAGTTGAGGAATTGCAGGGACAGATACAAGAGGAAGAAGTTGAGAAAATCGACACCAACCGCTTTATCGCCTTAGTCAACAAGTACCGAAACTGCGAGGAACTGACGGACACCATGCTCTATGCCTTTATTGACAGAGTGGAAGTCCACGAAGCCACAGGTGGTCGCACCGTTTACCGTCAGCAGAATATCGACATTTATTTCAACTTCATCGGCAACTACTATCCCCCTGTTGAAACTGTTTCCGAAGAAGAACGCATTGCCGCCATCGAAGCCGAGCAGTTGCGAAAGAAGCAGGAAAAGGCGAAACGAGCCGCAGAGGTTCAGAAACAGAAAAAAGCAGCATTGATGAAAGCTGTTGAAGCCGGAGACCCGGAAGCTATTGCTGAATATGAACGCAAACTTGCCTTGCAGCGTGAGCGAAACCACCGCAGACAGCAGAAAATCAAGGAAGCCAGAGAAGCCGACCCTGCCTATATCGCCCAAATGGAAGAAAAGGAACGCTTACAGCGTGAAAAGCTACTGGAAGCGGAACGCAAACGGACAGAACGAGCCAACAGGCAAAAGAAACTTTCCCGAAAGGAGCTGAAAGAAGCCGCCAAGACAGACCCGAAAGCCGCCGAGGAATGGCAAGCCTTGAAAGAAAAAGAAGCCGTAGCCAGACAGCGAAAAAAGGAGCGTGAGGAAGAACGCATGGCGGCAGACCCCGAATATGCCGCTATGATGGCAGAACGCAAGGCTGAATACACGAGGACAAGAACTGCCAAGCGACAGGCAGAGCGTGAAGCCCTTGTAGAGCTTGCCAAGACCGATGAAGAAGCAGCAAAGAAGCTGGCTGAAATGCGAAAGTATCAGAGCCAAGCTACTGTCAGAAGCTATCAGAAAATGAAAGCCGATGCAGAAGCCGGAGACCCCGATGCAATCAAACGCTATGAAACTACCCTTGCCAAACGCAGGGAAGAATATCACAGAAAGAAAGGTGCTTGAATATGGAACTGAATTTTATCAAATGTGGAGACTACTACATCCCCGACATCAAGCTGAAAAATCCGAATATCCGTCTTGGCAAGTGGGGACGGATGCGAAAGGAGTATCTGCGACTGGCTAATCCAGTCCTGTTCTCCGACATGGTGCTGAATGAAACTCTCTATGAGCATTGTGCGGAGATTGAGGAAACCGCCAAGAAGCGTATGGAAATCATCGTGCCACAGCTTGCAAAGGCATACGGCGTGACGGAGCAGCTCAAAGCCGAAAATCAAATCGAATGGGTTCGCCAGATGAACGCTTGTGTTGCACAGGCTGAGGAAGCCATCAAGGGCGAGCTGATTTACTGCTGAGAAAGGAGCGTGAATTTATGATTTTAGAAGCAATCTTCAATGGAGAGATTTATCCGGCAGAAACGGTAGTACCGAAATCAGAGAAGTTTCGGGAAGCAGGACAGGCAATCGCAGACATCATGCGATACTTTGAGCAGACATTGAGCAAAGAAGATTATGCGAAGCTGGATAAGCTCAATGACAATTTTGCAGACTGCCAGACTATGCAGACCGAGGAACATTTCAAGTATGGTTTTACAATGGGCGTTCTGCTGATGAAAGAGATATACGAACTGCCCGACTTTAAGTAAAAAAGTCAAGTGCAGAACCAACAATTTAATATCGTGAGCAAAGCGACAGGTATTTCTATTCTGAGTATCTGTCGCTTTTATTTTATCAACTATCAAGGAGGACTTTTGAATGAAAATGAACCTGAAGGAAATGAAAACCCTGTATACCTTTGGCTGTCCGAACCGTGAAGCAACGGTTGAGCGTTTGCGTTATGTAGCTGCCCTTACTCCTGATCCGGCGGCAAAGAAACTGTTCTATATGCTGTCGGTCAAGCTGAGTGACGAGAAGTGCGACAAATGGTATCGTCGTTTCTACTACAATCTGCGTTTGCAGATGCAGGAATACTACCAGCACAAGGCAGTCATTATGGATAGCTACTGGAATCATCACATGGAGAAAAGTTATGGCGAAGCTGACGAAGTATGAAAAAGAAACTATCATCCTCTTTAATGAGGGCGAGGACACAGCCAGTATCTACACCTACAATGCCAGCCTGCGAAAGCGACTGGCATTGTTCAGTAAAAAGCACCCCGATCTCTGCCGACTGGAAAAATCCCATGAGCAAGGCGGTGTGACTTATCTTCTGGACAAGTCCAGACTTTCTATCCGTCTGCAACCGCCGTACAGCGAGGAACGCAGACGAAAAGCAAGCGAGAACGCCAAGCAAAACGGTTTCAATAGCCAGATGGAATGATGTAGCATTTTGGGTTGATTTGCGGTCAAAATGTCGGGTCTGCACTTGATGTTTTCTTTGGCTGTTAGCTGAAAAATACAGATTATATGAGGTGTACAATGTTGAATTAGAAATACAGATATGATATACTTCGAGTAAGGACATAGTCCTGCAATTATAAATTATAAACATAAGCTGTATACGGAAAGAAGGATTTTGATATGAATTATAAGCATCCTAATTTATTCGTTATGATACCATACGAAGAACGCAATAGAGTATCAGGCTATTTTGATTTAAGCGTTGTTGGAGAAGAATATGCAAAGTTACTTGGTGATTTAACAGATGAATTATCAACATATGCCGTGTCTAAAAATGATGTTGGAGAAAATGCTGTAATTATCCCAATACTGAGAGCAGGAATGTCTATGTCAAATAGATTGACAAAAAGGTTGCCTAAAGCAGATGTTGCACGAATTAGCATGAGACGTAATTTGCATACATTAAAACCATTTGTTGCTTGGGATGAATTTGAACAGATAAAAGAACCAGAAAGTAAAAGAGTTTTTATCACAGATCCGGCACTTGCTACAGCTGGTAGCATTTTGAAAACACTGGAACACATGAAAAAGTATGGTTTCAAAGATGAAAATGTAGTTATTATGGCAATGTTCGGATGTCAATCTGGAATAGAACGAATTTTTAAGGAGCATCCAGAAGTGAAGCTATTTTTAGTCCATATGGCAGACGGAATTAGAGAAGATGGGTATTTACTGCCGTATAATGGAGATACCGGAGATAGATTATATGGAGTAAGAGAAAATGAATATGTAATTTGATAATGTGGAGGTAAAATTATGAATTCCAGAGAATTATTAAATGCGCTAAGTGTCGCTGAGCGTTTAAAAGATACGACAAGGCATTGCTATACATCGAAAGGAAGACACGAGAGTGTAGCAGAACATAGCTGGATGATGACGCTGATGGCTTTTTTTATGCGGGATGAGTTTCCAGATGTTGATATGGATAAAGTTATTCGTATGTGTATTATTCATGATTTGGGTGAATGCTTTACAGGAGACATTCCTACCTTTGATAAAAAGCAAGTGCATGAGGATATAGAAGAAAATTTACTATTTAACTGGATAGATACGTTACCGTCTTATTATGCAGAAGAAATGAAAGCTCTATATAATGAGATGACAGAAAGAAAAACTGTCGAAGCTAAGATATATAAAGCTATTGATAGCTTGGAAGCTTTAATTCAGCATAACGCTTCTGATTTATCTACATGGATTCCGAAAGAGTATAAATTAAATTTGACTTATGCAGATGACCGAGTGAGTTTTTCAGAATATCTTACTACATTACGACAAGCTATACGAGAGGATACACTTGCAAAGATAGAAAAATAGTTATAAGTATTGTCTAAGCCAAAGGCGATCAACCGTAAAAAGTTGGTCGCTTTTGTTTTATCCATTATTGCGAAAGGAGCTTGTCTATGAGTAAAGAAGAACTGGAAAAATTGGAGCGTGAGAAATATGTGGTCGAGCGAAAGCTGACCGCAGCCATGCACAAGGAAAAGCGATTGCAGAGCGAATTAAAGAGGTTGACCCGAAGTGAGCGAACCCACCGCCTTTGCACTCGTGCCGGAATGTTGGAAACCTTTTTGAAAGAGCCGACCACTCTGACCGATGATGATGTGATGGAGCTTTTGACTTTCATCTTTCACAGCGAAGCGGTTCAAAAGAAGTTGGATTTGCTGATTGCGAACCGAAAGGAATTGGGGCAGCCGAACGGGAGCTAAAAGACCCTTTTGGAAAAAGGGCGCAATTATACACCACCTAAAGGTTGTGCATTGCGTTCTGCCGAAAGCCCCTTGCAGGGAGCTGATGATTTCCGCAGTCTGCTCCAATCATACAGGGGAAGCTACACTTCCCCTGCGTTGGCTTTGCCAACTACCCCTTTGTGGACTTGCCGCCGGGAAACGATTGCAAGCAATCATTCCCCGACAGCAAGTTTATATTCCACCACCTGACCGCTGCTGAAAAGTATCGGTCATTTTTTTGCACCGAAAGGAGGTTCACACAAATTGCCAGTACCCCACTTCAATATCAAAATCACTCAGCGAAGCAAAGGCAACTCTGCGGTTGCCGGAGCTGCCTACCAAGCCGGAGAAAAGCTGTTTTCCGAGTATGACCAGAAAACCAAGAATTACACTTGCAAAAAAGAAGTGGTCTATACGGAAATCATGCTGCCCCCAAATGCTCCACCCGAATATGCAGACCGAGCAACCCTCTGGAACTCCGTTGAAGAAATCGAAAAGCAATGGAACTCACAGCTTGCAAGACGGTTTGTTGCCGCCCTGCCCAGAGAAGTCCCGATGGAGCTGTTACCGCAGATGGTCAAAGAATACTGCGAGGAACAGTTTGTTTCAAAGGGAATGTGTTGTGATTTCGCAATCCATGACCCCGATCCGCCGGGACACAATCCCCATTGCCATTTCATGCTGACCATGCGAGCCATTGATGAAAATGGAAAATGGATGCCTAAGAGCCGCAAGGTTTATGACCTTGACGAAAACGGCGAGCGTATCAAGCTCCCATCCGGCAGATGGAAAAGCCATAAGGAAGATACCGTTGACTGGAACGAACAGTACCATGCCGAGGAATGGCGGCATGGTTGGGAAATTGTTCAGAACAAATATCTGGAACTTGCCGGAAGTCCAGAACGGATTGATATGCGTTCCTATGAAAGACAGGGACTTGACATTATCCCGACAGTCCACATGGGAACGGCTGTCTCTGCGTTGGAGCGAAAAGGCATTGCCACCAACATCGGCAATCTCAACCGAGACATTAAAGCCGCCAACCGCATGATGAACGCTATCCGCAGCACTATCAAAAGTCTGCGTGACTGGATTGCTGACATTCTGGAAGCCACCAAAGAAGTCATTGCAGAAAATGAAGCGGAAAAGAAAAATGCTTCTCCGAACCTTGCCGTTCTACTGCGTGATTATCTGAATCTGCGAAAGGCAGAGCGTAGCGAATGGTCGAGATACGGACAGCAGAAAGGCACGACCGATGATTTGAAAACCATTTCCCAAGCGACCGTCTATCTACAACGGCATGAGCTTTTCACGCTGGAAGATTTGGACATTGCCCTGCAAGGGGTGAGTGAAAAGGCTACTGCCATTCGTGAAGATATGCAGAAAGCCGCTAACCGCATGAAAGCCATTACCGCCATTCAGACCGCCGTTGCTGATTGTGAAAAGCATAAAGCAGTCCATGACAAGTATATCAAAATCGGCTGGAAAATCCGAAAGGAAGCCTATGTCGAAAGTCATAAGGACGAGCTGACCGCTTTTAATAAGGCATACCGCATTCTGAAAAAGCATGGTGCTGATTTGAATGTGGATTTGAAAGCCTTGCAAAAAGAATATGACGGTCTGCGGACTACTCACGCTGATCTGAAAGAACAGCTTGCCGCAGTCAATGAAGAATTGAAGCCGATGAAAGATATTCGCTACTGGGTTAGCAAGGTTCTATCGCCGGAACAGACGGGAGAGAAACAGCCAGAGCCGAAGCATTCTCTCAAAGAACGCTTGCAGTATGAGCAGGAACAGAAGAAACAGAAACAGGTGCAGAAAGCACCCAAGCAGAAAAAACAGGATATGGAACTTTAACAGGCACTTGCCGTTTTCATTTGGAAAATAGCAGGTGCTTTTTCTATTTCAGGAGGAAATGCCTATTGAATTTATTTGAAGCAGTAAAACAGAATGTAACAACCCGACAGGCGGCAGAACGCTATGGAATCCGTATTAGACGAAACGGAATGGCGGTCTGCCCCTTTCACAATGATAAGAACCCCAGCATGAAACTTGACCGCCGCTTTCATTGCTTTGGCTGTCAGGCAGATGGAGACGCAGTTGACTTTGTTTCCCGACTGTTTGGCTTGCCGAGCAAAGAAGCCGCCATGAAGATAGCTGATGATTTTGGTATCAGCTATGACAGCAGACAGAAACCGTCAATCAGACCGAAAATCCGAGAGCCTACCCCGGAGCAGAAATATCAGCAGGAAGAAAATCACTGCTACAAGGTGCTGTCCGATTACTTCCATCTTCTGAGGAAGTGGGAAAAGCAATACGCACCGCAACGGACGGATGAAGTGTGGCACCCGCTTTTTGTGGAAGCATTGGAGAAGAAAAGCTATATCGAATACCTGCTGGATATTCTTCTCTATGACACTCCCGAAGAAAAGAAAGCTCTTGTAGCCGAGCAGAGAAAAGAGGTGATGAAACTTGAACAGCGAATTGCAGGACACACAGCCGAGCATGACCGTGGAAGAAGTCAGAGGAAGTCTGGACTTGACCGATAACGGAGCAATCAAGAACAGCATACGCAACTGTCTGACCGTTTTTCAGAATGACCCCGTTCTGCAAGGTGCTGTCAGATATAACATTCTTACCGAGCGTATCGACATTGTGAAGCCGCTTTGGTGGAGCAAGCAGACAGCGACCTTGACCGACACGGACTTAAATTATCTCATGCTCTATCTGGAAGATAAATATAGTCTGACCAGCGAGAAGAAAATACAGAAAGCCCTTTCCATTATCGCTGACAGCAACAAGTACCACCCTATCCGAGATTATCTGAACGGTCTGGAATGGGACGGAACAGAACGCATCCGCTATGCCTTGCCCCGATTTCTCGGAGCAGAGGAAGGCGAGTACACTTATCAGGCATTACGGCTGTTCATGTTGGGAGCAATCAGCAGAGTGTTCAAACCCGGCTGTAAGTTTGAAGTTATGCTCTGCCTTGTGGGTGGACAGGGTGCAGGAAAGTCCACTTTCTTCCGTCTGCTGGCAGTCAAAGATGAATGGTTCTCCGATGACCTGAAAAAGATTGACGATGACAATGTGTACCGTAAAATGCAGGGGCATTGGATTATCGAAATGTCGGAAATGATTGCCACAGCCAATGCCAAGAGCATTGAGGATATTAAGTCCTTTATCAGCAGGGCGAAAGAAACCTATAAAGTGCCGTATGAAACCCATCCGGCAGACCGCTTGCGACAATGTGTGTTCGGAGGTTCTTCCAACACGATGGACTTTCTACCCCTTGACCGAAGCGGCAACCGTAGATTTCTGCCTATCATGGTACACCCTGAAAATGCAGAGATTCACATTCTGGAAGATGAAGCCGCATCCAGAGCGTTCATTGATATGATGTGGGCAGAAGTCATGTTCATCTATCAGAACTTCCCTGTAAAGCTGACCTTATCAAAGGATATGGACAAGGAACTGAAAGAACTGCAAAAGCAGTTTATGCCGGAGGACACGAAAGCAGGACTGATCCAGTCTTTCCTTGATAACTTCAAAGGTACACAGGTCTGCTCCAAGCTGATCTATGCAGAAGCTCTGAACCACCCTTTTGATGAGCCGAAGCAATGGGAAATCCGAGAAATCAATGAAATCATGAACAACAGCATTGAGGGATGGAGACCGTTTTCCAATCCACGCAGCTTTGCCAAGTATGGCAGACAGCGAGGGTGGGAACGCATACCACCGCCCGACAACGAGCCATCGGCAACAGGCTCAAATCTGACGGACGGTTTTCGTGAACTGACCGAGGAAGAAGCCCGACAGATGGAATTACCGTTTTGAAAAAATGACCGTGTTGCCGACTATGTTGCTACCCCGTTGTTAAGTCCGTTGCAGGGCAAATCTCTTAAAAGTCCTTTATTTACAAGGGATTTTCTTCTCTGGCAACAAAAGCAACGGAGAAATCAAAGAAAAAAGTAAAAATAGTAAATAAGCCAGATAGGACTATGTTCGAGGTTTTTTGAAGTCCGTTGCCGGACTTCGTTGCCGACCACACACCCTGTCTGGCTTTTTCCATTTCAAGGAGGTATTGCATGACACAGAACACAACCACAGCAAAAGCACACAAGGCAACCCCGGTAGGAACACTCAACATGAGAATGGGAAACACCACCTATGTTATCGGCGTTCATTTCAGCAAGGAAAGCAAGGACACCTTAGAGGACAAGATGAAGCGGTTAATGCGTGATGATGTGAAAGCGGCGAATTTCTGAATTGAAAATAATTTGTGACTTTTCCGTTTTCTATCTTGACGAAACGCTTCCGAAAGGAACGGTGCTTGTGGAGTGTGGGAAAATGCTGTTAAAGAACGGGTACAAAGTAAAAGTTCTGAACATCATTAACTTTAAAAAATCAATGCACTACAATCCTTTCGCTTATATCCGGAGTGAAAAGGACATTTTGAAACTCGTAAACACAATTATCTTAAACACCAAAGGAGAGGGACAGCAATCCGGTGAAGATTTCTGGGTGAAAGCCGAAAAGTTGTACTACACAGCCCTTATCGGATATATCTGGTATGAGTGTGTGGAGGAAGAACAGAATTTTACCACCCTGCTTGACATGATCAATGCCAGTGAAGCAAGGGAGGATGATGAGGAGTTTAAGAATCCTGTCGATTTGATGTTCGATGAGCTTGAGGAGAGAGAACCAGACCATTTCGCAGTAAAGCAGTACAAAAAGTACAAACTGGCTGCGGGAGTAATAACTTCTAAGAGAGGTTTTAATACGCAGGAACAACAAAGAGCGTGTTGAGCCGATCTTAGAAGTTTTTTACATAGCGTTGAAAGGAGGATGTTATGCAGAGAGGAAATATTACAGCGCTGTACGAACGTCTGTCCCGTGACGATGAGCTTCAGGGAGAGTCCAACAGTATCAGCAACCAGAAGAAGATGCTCATGGACTATGCCAAAGCTCATGATCTGCCCAGCCCAGTGCATTTCACAGATGATGGTATTTCCGGGACGCGTTTTGACAGGCCAGGATTTATGGCCATGATGGATGCCGTGAATGACGGAACGGTCGGAACAATTTGTATCAAGGATATGAGCCGTATGGGTCGTGACTATCTTAAAGTTGGTCAGGTCATGGAGATGCTCCGGCAGAAAGGTGTCCGACTGATCGCAATCAATGATGGAGTCGATACCTTCAAAGGCGATGATGACTTCACACCGTTCCGAAATATCATGAATGAGTGGTATGCAAGGGATACGTCAAAGAAGATCAAGTCCGTATTCAAGGCCAAAGGTAAGTCCGGCAAGCACGTTGCTAGCACTTGTCCTTACGGTTATCTCAAGGATGAGAACGATGGCAATCATTGGATCGTAGATGAGGAAGCTGCTGAGATCGTTCGCCGGATCTTTCGACAGACGATTGAGGGATATGGACCGTATCAGATCGCAAGTATGCTTGAACAGGATAAGGTCGAGATTCCCGGAGTTCATATGGCCAAGTTCGGACAGGGCCTGCATCAGACCTCAAAGATAAAAGATCCCTATCATTGGAGTTCATCTACTATCGTTTCTATTCTCAGAAAACAAGAGTACCTTGGCCACACCGTAAATTTCAAAACGGCCAAGCACTTCAAGGATAAAAAGAGCCACTACGTTTCTCAAGATAACTGGGTGATTTTTGAAGATACTCAGGAACCTATCATTGATCAGGAAACATTTGATCTTGTTCAGAAGATCCGAAGCAATGTCCGGCGGTATCCTGATGGATGGGGTGAGGTCCATCTACTCACAGGCCTGATGTATTGTGCTGATTGTGGAGCCAAGATGTACGTTCACAGAACGAGTAACGGTAAGCGGATCGCCCAGTACACTTGTTCCGCATATAGCAAGGTCCCTGTAGGAAAGTTATGTAAGACACAGCACAGAGTCAATGAAGACAACGTAATTGAGCTGATTAAGGACTTATTACGTTCCATAGCAGAATATTCGAAGCTGGATCGTGAGGCCTTTGTACGGACTGTCAGAGAAACTCAGGAGAAGCAAAGCACATCAGATGTAGTAAAGCTGAAAACAACCATTGAGGCTGACAATCGCCGGCTGGATGAACTGGAAACTCTGATCTGTCGCATCTATGAGGACAACATCCTTGGTAAGTTGCCGGATGATAGATATATGTTCCTCTCTTCATCCTATGAAGCAGAGAGAAAGAAGCTGACAGAGGAAGTTCAGAACTGCGAACAGGGCATTCAGGAATACAACGAGAACACAAAAAGTGCTGACCGCTTTATCAAGCTCATTGATAAATATTCTCACTTTGATGAGCTGACAAACACGATGCTCCTTGAACTGATCGACAAGATCCTCGTTCACGAACGTGATGTGAAAGGATCATCTAACTGCACTCAGGAGATTGAGATCTATTTCAATTTTGTCGGTCGATATCTGCCACCTGAATATATCAAAGAGCCTACGGCAGAGGAACTGGCCCAGCTTGAAGCAGAACGCAAGGCCAAAGCAAAACGGCATGAGGCATATCTTCGCCGGAAACAAAGCGGATGGCAGAAAAAGTACGAGGCAAAGATCAAGGCAGAGAAGAAGGCCAAGATCGAAGCCATGAAGGAAGAACTTCGCCGAGAAGATCAGGCTAATGGAACCTATTTGGTTGTAGCAGATCTCCCGGAAGGACAACCAACGATTGTGAAATCTGGCTAGGAATACACTTACAATGGTTGATGCGATAATAATGTTCGTTTTCTTGTGCAACAGAATAAGTGTTATCATGTCGAATTAAATGGTGATTTGTTGAATTCGGTAGTTATCAGTGGTAAAATATATCGAGCGATAATATATCGAATTAACGGAGGATAAGAGATGGCTAGACCCAAAAAGAATGGCACATATTTGAATGTCTGTATTGAAACCTCGTTATACAGGAGATTAGAATCACTCTGCAAAGAAGCGGGTCAAACAAAAACTGTTGCGGTTGAAAGAGCACTTCTGGCCTATCTTGAAGAATATGAAACAACTCAAGAACAGCTTAAGGCATTAAAAAGTCGTGCAGATATTGACGGATAAAATATAGGTAAAAGTAGGTGAATATATGACATTGCATGAAGTAAAACCCGAATTATTACCAACGAGCGTCACTGCGGACAAATATCCCATTCATAAATGGTTTAATTTTGTTGCAGGATACTCGCCTGAGTATGTAGATATGGTAATAAGTGCGTATGAAAGCAAAACAGGTAACAAACCACTAGGAATTATGGACCCATTTGCTGGATGTGCCACAACAAATGTTGTGGCTAATAACTGGGGAATCTTTTCCTATGGCGTTGAACGAAACCCCTTTTTTTATAAGATTGGATATACTAAAACACACGCAAAGGAAACATTACCTTTTGTTAATGAAATAGCTGATGAATTTAGAACTTTACTTGAGAAAAAAATAGACAATAGTGAGTTAAATATACTTAGCGAAGATGCTAAGAAATACCTGTTGAAAATGTACGGGGAAACGGAAATGTCCCAACTGTTGGTACTGAGGAAGACTGTAGAACAGTATGAAAGTGACAAGTACTATATGGGATATACATTTCTATCCAAGATGCTTGAATTTGTGACAACTGCTAAAACAGATGGGATATACAAAGCACCAACATCAACTAAGAAAAATATTCCAGTAAATGAGGCTATCGATAAAACACAGCGTTTATTCCTGGATGGTGAAGATGAGATTGTTAATTCTGTAGATAGTGGGAGATTTGAATTTGATTCATCAATGAATCATACATTTCCTACTGAGGCGTTTGATTTAGTGATTTTCAGTCCGCCATACTTGAATAATTTTGATTTTGCGGAAATGACAAGAATGCAAATGTACTTCTGGAATGAAGCAGATTCGTGGAGAACAATATCTGAAAAGCATCGTAATCATATGCTAGTGAATACAACAACGGCACTAAAACTTGTACGAGATGAAACGGAACAGAAAAAGTATCATGACATGCTACCAGTCTCATTACTCGAAAAAATAGAACCGATTGTTGATAAATTGGAGTATTTATTCAAAGTTGAGAAAAAGAGTAAGGACTACTTTCGAATTATCTATCCGTATTTGGGGCAGATGTCAATTGTATTAAATAAATGTATGCAAAGCTTAAGAGCAAACGGAGAAATACATATTGTTGTTAGCGATGCTGCATTTTATGGCATTCATATTGATACACAGGAGTATTTAAAAGACATTTTAATAGCTTTGAACGCCAAGAACATTGAGATACAGAGAATGCGTGATCGCGGTGATAGGTGGGTTCTTGAAAAAAGAGCAAAGTCTAATAAGCAGTTAGGCGAGTTTGAAATTATTGCTATAAAGGGGGAGTAATTATAATGAAAACGCTATATGAATTTGCTACAGAAAAAATGCAGGAATCAATTCAGCATTATTTTGAGATTGTTGAAAAGACGAATAACTTTTTGGATTTTGATATAGAACTTTTTGAAGATCCGCATGCAAGACAAATGGTTCTTGCGGGGAAATCACTAGAGTATAAGGATTTAACCCCTGAGCAGTGCCTAGATGCGGTCAGTAGAGTTGGCGCAGTAAAGTTTGATATTGAAAAAGGTGTTTCAGCATATGTTTATGAAAACTCTAGAGAATATATTTCATTGTTAATTTCAAAAGCATCAGAGGTCTCCGGTGAGTTTTCAAATATTACACCGGAGACAGTAAAAGATAATGCTTATTTATTACCGATTTGGCAGGCGGCCTTAAATATTGCCAGTAAAGCAAATTTGAAAACGATATTTGGTTCTGCATCGGACCAGAATATTAGTGGTCCTTCATCTATAAAGATTTCGGATTATGCAAATGATTATTTTAGTAAGAATACTATTAATATCATACAAATTAAGGACAGAACAGAGAGAACACTTGAAGGAATTATTTGAGACTTAGTTGGAAGATTATTATATGAGGCTGTAGTAAAAGATGCATTGGAATCGGAAGGTGTGCCTTTTAAAGCAGAAGAAGAGTATTCTGGAATTGCAGGTGTTGTATACAAATTCAGATCAGATTTTGTAATTCCAGATGAAGAAAATCCATTGGCATTTATCGAAGTCAGGAAGTCAAGTAGTAGACATGCTTCACTTTATGCTAAGGATAAAATGTTCAGTGCTATCAACTGGAAAGGAAAATACAAAAATATGTTGGGTATTGTTGTAGCTGAGGGGGAATGGACAAACGAGTCGCTTATAACAATGTCTAAGGTATTTGATTATGTAGTTCCAGTTTCAAAGTCAAGAGAACTTGCAAAGAATATTAATAAGTATCTTAATGGAGATAAGTCAATTTTGAAATGGATTATAGATTTTGAAATTCATAAGAATGAAATTGACTGATCTTGAGGAAGAAAATGTATCGAGTGGTAGTTGTAGTGTAGAAGTTAAAGTCCGGTAAATAATAAATTTGTAGTTGGTCGATCAGATGAGGAAGCCGTTGAAGGTTTCGCTCCGTCACGAATAGTGATGGTAGCGAAATAGTCAGCGGCTTTTTTGTGGGATCGTCCGGGGGACGGTCACGCAAAATCCGGGGGATCCGAAATGAGCGGTTGAGCAAACCGTGAATATCGAATCTACCGGAGCAAAGGGTCAAGGGGAATGCAATTCCCTTGGTAGAGTTAAGAGGCGACAGCTTCTTATCTGGGTGCCGGGGAGAAACGTCCGGCGCAGGTCGAGGGCAAGGCCCCGCCCAGTTAAGTGATGGGAACCGTCACTTAGTACTGGGTATTACCTGCCGACAGGAATCTCGTTTCCGGCACTTTTGGTAAGGCAGGGAAAATCATTTTTTGAAGAAAGGAAGGAAAAGCAAATTGAAACTGACAAGGCACAATGGCCGATCCGGGAAGAACGGTGCTTATAATCCGAAGCACAATGACAGGCAGTTCGATATCAGAAACAGCGATCATATCGATGAAGAACGAGCAAATGGAAACATCTACTGGGACTGTTATCAGGGACTTCGCATCAGTTCAGCAACAGATCAGAAGGACGAAATCACCGCATCCTTTGAGCAGGTCGAGAAGGCTTTTTATTCGGAAAGGTATTTTGCTTTCTGCGAGGCCCAGCACGAACGTAACAGACAGACCGGGCACTCCAACAGAGATCGGTCTACGGAAGATCTTCGATTGGACAAGAAGACCTGTCCTGAAGAGTCTCTGATCCAGATCGGAACGATGGAAAGATCCGTTTCGCCGGAGGTGCTTGCAGAGATCGCAGTCGAGTTCTTTGATGAATTTCAAAAACGGTTCGGTGAGCATATTCATATCTTGGACTGGTCACTGCATTTGGATGAGGCGACTCCGCACATTCATGAACGTCATGTCTTTGACTGTGAAAACCGTTATGGTGAGATCGCTCCGCAACAGGAAAAAGCGTTGGAGGCACTTGGGTTTGATCTTCCGAACCCAGATCAGAAACCGAGCAAGCTGAACAACAGGAAGATGACTTTTGATGCTGCCTGCCGGGCGATGCTTTTTGATATTACGCTTCGGCATGGACTGCATCTCGATCAGGAACCGGAGTATGGAGGCCGGGCATATTTGGAGAAACAGGACTATATCCTGATGAAGCAGACAGAGAAAATCAAAGATCAGGATCAGGTCATTGAACAGAAATCTGATGAGCTGGAAGCGATCACGATCCGCATCGAGGACACAGAAAATTTTGTCGAGGAAGTTGCAGATGCCGCTTATGAAAAAGCAGTCGAGGTTGTCACCAAGACGGTTCAGGAAGAAGTCAGAAATGAGGATTTCGATATCATTGCCGGACAGAGAAATGCAGTGCTTTCTAATCCTCGTCTCTCTGACAGTGGACGAAAATTTGCTGGCCGGATCTTTGAGGATGTGATGGATAAGTTCAAGGGAATGACGGAGCAGATTACAAACAAGCTGATTGCGATCTTTCATACTCCGACAAAGAAGGAAGAAATCAAACAGCCGATTCGAGAGTCCATCCGGGACCGACTGGCCAGAGGAAGAAAGGAAGCGGATGCATACAACTCGCAGAGGAGGGCAGGCATGACAGCTCCGCCAAAGAAAAGAAATCGTAATAGGGAAAGCAGATAAGCGTTTGTTTTAATCATTAACCGTGATGAGAACAGACGCTTTCTTTATGCCCTGAAGGGAAAGGAAGTGATAAGACTGGGTATCTATTCTCAGATCAAAGAACAGATAGGCACAAGAGATGTTGCCGAGCATTACGGCTATAAGGTGAACAGACAGGGAATGATGCGTTGTCCTTTTCATAATGACAAGAGTCCGAGCATGAAGGTCGATAAGAACTTTATCTGCTTCGGCTGTCAGCAGAAAGGTGATGTCATCGATTTTGCATCGAAGCTGTTTGGCTTATCCCAGTACGATGCGGCACAGAAGCTCATAGCTGAAATGGGATTGTCTGTAAATCAAGAAAAGCGAAAACGAGCGAAGCCTGGCACGGTTCACCGAGCCAAGCGTGAGCGATCGGAACAGGAACTGTTTGAGCTGGCAGTGACCAGAGTCTACAAGGTCTATTGTGATTATTTCCGGCTCATGAACCTATGGACGTTGGAGTATGCACCGGGATCCCCGGACGAGGAATTTCATCCTCTGTTTGTGGAGGCCATGCACAAAATGAGCTATGTCGAATATCTTCTTGATCTGCTTCTTAATGGCTCAGTTGAGGAGAAGGCACAGATCGTAATCGAGAAGGGAAAGGAGGTGAAGGAACTTGAGAAACGAATCAGAGAAATTGAGTCCGGCAATGCAGAACGAACTGCACTCAGCGATCCTGATGATCGTGCCGGAGAAGACGGAGGACGATATCAGGGAGATGTTGGAGACAACCGACAAGGGTGTGGTCAAGGGGACGATTACGAACGCAGAGATCGTGATGTCTTATGATCCTCTTCTTCGGAACAGCATCCGCTTCAACGAACTGACACAGCGTGTAGATATCGTTAAGGATCTTGGATGGGATCGAAAAGATGGCAATGCTCTTACCGACAATGATCTGAACAATATCCATCTTTACTGTGCGAGGACTTATGGGCTTACACAGCTGAAGGTGATCGAAGAGGCTCTCCATATCGTTGCTAACCGGAATGCCTACCATCCTATCCGGGATTTCCTGAACAGTTTGAAGTGGGACGGCAAGCCGAGAGTACAGTATGCACTCCATCATTTCCTTGGTGCCGATACTTCAGATTATACCTATCAGGTAATGAAGTTTTTCATGCTTGGAGCGATATCAAGAGTATTTCAGCCGGGAACGAAGTTCGACTATATCATCTGCATCGTCGGAGATCAGGGAGCCGGAAAGTCATCGTTCTTCCGATTGCTTGCGGTTCAGGATGAATGGTTCACGGATGATCTGAAGGATCTTGAAAGCAACAGAGTCTATGAGAAGCTCCAAGGTCACTGGATCATTGAGCTTTCGGAGATGCTGGCTACCAACAACGCAAAGAGCAACGAGGCCATCAAGAGCTTCCTGAGCAGACAGACGGAAAACTATCGCACTCCCTATGAACGCTATCCGAGAGACAGACCAAGGCAGTGTGTGTTTGCCGGAACAACCAACAAGCTGAACTTTCTTCCCACTGACAGAACAGGCAACCGAAGATTTCTTCCAATCAGATGCATCGAGAGTGATGCGGAGGTTTTTATTCTGGATAATGAGAAAGAGTCAAGAGAGTATATCCGGCAGATGTGGGCCGAGGTCATGGAGGAATATCGTCAGGGAAATGTGAAGCTGAAGTTCCCTCCGGCAATGCAGGACGAACTGAGGCAGAGACAGAGGCAGTTCATGCAGGAGGATGTGGATGCCGGCCTGATCCTGGCCTATGTTCAGGATTACAAAGGTGACAAGGTATGCTCCAAGCAGCTGTTCAAAGAAGCTCTGCATAATGATTTTGCTCAGCCAGCTAAATGGCAAACGAACGAGATCAACGACATTATGAACCAGCTGATCCGGGAAGGTTCGTTGCCGGACTGGCGATACTTCGATAGTCCGAGGCGATTTGGGCCGGAATACGGAACACAGAAGGGATGGGAACGGTTCAGAGAAGCAACACTGGAACAGCCTCCGAACGTCAACGAAGAGGTGTCAACGAAAGACGGATTTCAGACGGTTCTGCCCGGCATGGAGATACCATTTGAAAAATAACATTACGTTGACATGGTACGTTGACGTTTCGTTGACAGGAATAGAGAGTCCGGCAAAGCCGGAAACCTTTGATTTTCCTGAATAGTTATTATCCTTGTCAACGTAATATGTCAACGAGAGGTAAAAAAGTATATTTGCCTATAAGTGAAGAATAATAGCAGAAAAAGTGTTTTGGGGTTTGTTGACATCTACGTTGACAGGCCCCTTTTTGAAAGGAGAAATTGCCTATGGCAGAAATGAAAGAGAATGTTGGATGTATCGAACAGGATACACCCTTGGTTCGCCGGAAGATCGGATCAACCACGTATCTGGTCAGGGTGCACTTCAACCCGGACAGCAAGGAAACGCTTCAGCAGAAAATTCAGAGGATGCTGGCCAACGAGGTTCAGAACATGGACCTGAATAGTCAGATCGAAAGCAACTCAGTCTGAGGGGGTACTAAAAAGTCCTTGACAAATTGTTACTGGAAAGACAGCTAAGAGTATCTTGATTAGCTGTGGTGCAAGATTAGCACCATTTGACATTAAGGAGCTTCGTGATCTGACAAGCTATGATGAACTGGAGCTTGATATGTTAGGGGACGAAAAGACAGCTTTGTTTGTCATTATCTCCGATAAAGACGATACATTCAATTTCATCGTGTCAATCATGTACACACAGCTCTTTAACCTGCTCTGTGACAGGGCAGATGATGTGTATAACGGAAGGCTACCGATTCATGTACGCTGCTTATTAGATGAGTTTGCGAACATCGGGCAGATACCAAAGTTTGAGAAGCTGATCGCTACAATCCGTAGCCGGGAAATTTCAGCTTCTATTATTTTGCAGTCAAAGTCACAGCTTAAAGCGATTTATAAGGACAACGCCGATACCATAGAGGGCAATTGTGATACCACACTATTCCTCGGTGGAAAGGAAAAGACCACGCTCAAAGAGCTGGCAGAAGTTTTGGGTAAAGAAACCATTGACCTTTATAATACCTCGGACACGAGGGGGACGAGCCAGTCCTACGGTCTGAATTATCAAAAGACCGGAAAAGATATGCCATACTTGTTGGTGAAGAGTTCAGCTGCCTTGAATTTGACATGAACAGGGACACGATCAGCTGGATTTGGAGAAAAAATCGAATACAGGAGGTCGCTTATGGAACACTTACCGAAGAAAACCTGTCAAAACGGCATCAGCTATACGCTGGTCGGTGATTACTACATTCCAGACTTACAGCTGCCGGAAGAAAACCGCCCCATTGGGATATGGGGCGGTATGCACAAAGCCTATTTGGAGCAGTGCCATCCAGCCAAGTATAATGACCTGATTTTGACCGGCAAGCTCTGGACATACCTGGCTGATCTGAACGAACAGGCACAAAACCGGCTGCATTGTATCATTGCCCAGATGAAAGAAGTTGAGGGAATCACAGAGGAATTGAAAGCCCGTGACCAGCTGACGTGGGTTGGAGCCATGAACAGCATCCGGAACCGTGCGGAGGAAGTCATTCGGTCTGAGATGATTTTCGTTTGAGAAGGTGGAAAAACTGAGGCCATTCACTTTTATAGTGAACGGCCTTTTTGTTACCTGCGTCTTTTCTTTTTTGGCATATAATACGGCTGTGACTTAGCTTTTCCCCGCATATTGTTTGGGTTTTTAAGCAGTTTGGACAGGCTAAGTATCCGCAGAAAAGCAGAAAAATCCTCGGATGAAATTTTTTCAAAAGGAATCTGCATTTTATCACAGAACTCATGGATCATAGCTTCTGTGTCGGTTCCCATCTGTATGGCCTGTTCAAAATTCTCTTTAACCTCATCCAGTGTTGGCTGTGGGTCGGCTGTGGTCTTGTCTTTCAAATGGGCTTCCCGTATATCCCGGACAATGCTGTCCAGATCATCATGAAGTATATGGCTGTAAAAATCGTTCTCTTGTACCTGACCCAGTTCCAGCGTCCGCATATACAGATCATTTTCTCCAGATGCGTGTTCTTTAAGAATGCTCTGCCGGGTAGCTTCCAGAATCAGATTCATCTGGTTCACCCGCATATCAGCGATCTGGTCAATAAAGATTTCCATATCAACCATCAGCCGCAAAAAATTTGGATGAGTCGCCAGTTCACAAAGCAGGCGGTTGTTGATCTTTCCGCTGCTCAAAAGTTCCACCATAGCGTCACTCAGATGCAGAGCTTGAAGCTCCGTGTTTGGGTGATTTTTATTTTCCGACACGCCCATCAGATAATCAGTGGACACTCCGTAAAACTTTGCCAGTGTCGCAATCGCAAATGGGCTGATGTCTTTGTAGTCATCGCTCTCATATTTCCCCAGTGCCGACTTAGACAGGCCGGTCTGTTCTGCCAGCTGTTCCAGCGTCAGGTGCTTATCCACCACCCGCAGGTCTTTGAGCCGTTCCGGGATCGACAGTT
>OHAU01001945.1_pt1 | contig 21564 bp, 17 predicted proteins | sample 1577181 | NCBI WGS metagenome assembly OHAU01 (sample SAMEA3541472, study PRJEB24748) | human gut metagenome | biome: human gut; feature: human-associated habitat; material: faeces | place: China | collected 2012 | reverse complement strand
TTAATAGATTTTATTGATTTAAATTATCACCAACGTTATTTGACATAGAGCCAAAAAAATACAATCTTCTCAGTTTAATAGATTATATTATCAGGATCTCTTGAAAGAGTATTCTTTATATCAATTCAATTACATAATAAAAATAGAATTAATTTATATATAAAATAATATACTTAATTAAGGGTAAATTATATTTAGAAAAGCAAAATTTTATCTAAAATACTAAATATAGTTGATAAATACCTAATAATATTGAATAGTAATTTCATTTAAGATATGATATACTAACTTCGTAATAGAGAACTATTATATATATCGTATTAAAATAGGTATTAATAGTGTTATGGATTGTGAAAACAGGAGGATGGTTTTAATGAAGTACTGGAAAAAGTCGGGTAAAAAGGGAAAGAAGTTTGTTACCATAGCTTTATCGTTGGCAATGTTGGGGACGACAACAGCACCTACAATGCATATACTGGGTCAGAGCATCGGCAGTGCATATGCAGATGATGTTGTGGAGGAGAATATTTGGGACTATATAAGCATCAGGATTGCTGAATACGGAGATACACATCCTATTAAATTTATAAGTAAGAAGGATGAAGCTGGTCAAGAAGTTATTAACAAATGGTACAATAAAATAGACAAAGTTATAATCAACGGAACAGAGTTTGATTTTAGCGAATTTGAAGATGTTCGTAATGACCTAAGCAAGAAATGGACAGCAGATTATCAGAGTAAAGATGATAAATGGCAGGCTCATGCAAATGCCTTCAATTTAAAACCTTCAACAGATGTTGTAATAGGTATAAAAATGAAGGGTAGTGGAGATATACACGAACTAGATTACAAAAGTGGTACTAATGATCAAGTTTCTAGGATTATAAAAGGTAGTGGAAAAGATGTGACTCCAGCTGATGATGAAAATAATAATCCTGGAAATAATACAGGGGGAACAGAGACTGATCCTGGAAAAAATGAAAAAATAGGAATACCAACAGAAGAATTTAATAAAGTTATGGTAGCTGATGGTAAAGTAAAGGTTCAATTTAAGTACGATAGTAATAATGAAAGAAAGAAGGCTAAAATGGATGGCTATTATAAGAATATGTCATCTGTTGAAATAAACGGGGAAAATTTCTCAATAGATGAATTTACTTTCACGACTAGTCCGCACTGGGATTATGGAGACCTACATAGTAAACCAGAATATTTTGAGAAGCACAAGGCTGCCCTAAATAAGTATGGTGAAGAAGGAAATAAGTATAAGCTAGTAATAAAGCTAAAGGATGGTAAGACAGGTATTTATGAGTCTGACCAGTATAAAATTGCCGTCAAGTCAGGAGAAATAAAAGAAGAACAGAAAGAAACTGAAAAGCCTAATGACGATACCAAAGTAAATCCACCAACTAATGATACAGATACATCTGGATATACTAAGAACAGAACTATCTACACTAAGAATGCTAATCAAAGAAGTTTAGAGACTACAGTATATGGTATCAGACCTCTTAATGCAGATAAGGATAAGGGTGTAAGTATAGATATGTTCTCAGTTTCTATGGATACAAGCATTACTAATTATAAACTACAAGTATTAAGTAGGATAAAGAGTATCAGTGTAGATGGAACAACTATTCAAAATGAGGGTGACATCAAACAGGTTGATGAAGAAGTTGATGAATATACAAATTGGAATCTTAAATTTGACAAGCGTTTTTCCTTTATAAAAAGAAATTCTCGTGAAGGCGAAAATAGGGTTCTTAGGGAATTTACTATCAAGGATGAAAACCTATTAAATGCCTATAATAAGGTTGAAGAAAAGAAAGGAAACCATAGGTTTGCTATTGAGTTTGTTGATGGTTCTACCCTAAAGTATGAAACTCCTGACAAGAAGCCAGAAGGCATGACATGGGCACAATTTTATAAGGATGCCATCAAGGAAGTAAAGAGAAGAGAACAGTCAATAATAATTAACTTGAAGGGCTATGAAGAGAAGAGTGATGCTGAATTACAGGAACACAGGTCATTGGTATATGGTTTAGCCCCACATATTAAGCAGGTTATAATTAATGGTTACACAGTACAGGACGACAAGTTCCTTAAAAACTCGGGTGGTAATGACTTTATGAACGAGCCAAATGGCAATGATGACCCGATCATAAAGAATTGGAATAGTGATGTAGGAGCGAAGAACAAGGTTGAATTTTTCTTAGATGACAATTCAACTATAACTTGGTCTGACAATGTTAAGGAAGAAGAAGATGTTGAATTACCGCAGGAAGAAGCCAAAGAGTTAGAAGGACTTAAAAAAATTGATATAGCTGACCTGGAAAAGTCTCCAGATGGCAAGTATACGATTGGTTTTGAAGCCAAGTATGCTGATGGTAGAAAGGGAACTTCTATGCTACAAGGTTTCTTTGACAGAAATGTAGAGATAGAAAAGCGTGGCGACAAGATTACAGCAAGGTTCTTAAACCTATTCTTTGCAGATGGCCTATTGGACTTTAGAATTAAAAATACTGACAATACTTGGCCAGAAGAATCAAAGAAAGACTTCGTAGACCCAGCAACTAAAACTCAGGCCTATTTTACAATGTACCTAAAGGACCTAACAAAGGCTCGTGAGGGGGCAGTTCTAGTTAGTTATATGGGTGGTAAACTAGAATATAAGGGTATGATGGATACCAAGTATACTAAAGTTAAAATAGTATTTAAGAAAGATGCCTATGTAGGTTGGAAGGGCTTCCATGAAACTTATGACCTTGAACAAAAGCGTAAACTAAGTTCAGAAATCTTGAAAAATAGACTTACATTCTCTGGCTTAGATAGGGATAACAATGGTGAGATAAGTAGTGATGAATTACAAAAGGCTCCAGCAGTAGTAGACCTTACTTGGAGGGGGGCTCCATTAGAGCGTCAGTTTAATTCAATATACGATATTAGTATTTTGAAGGACTTAGGACCTAATGTCAAGGTAATTAAGCTTTCATCAAATTCTTTAAAGAGCCTACCAGCTGGCGTATTTGATAAGGCAGTCAACCTGGAAGAAATATACTTAAATGGTAATAAGATTGCCGATTTGCCTAAGGATATATTCAAAAACAATAAAAAACTAAAGAAGGTTTCACTAGCATCTAACCCTCTAGCAGTATTAGACAAGGATTTATTTGCCAATAATCCTGAAATTACTGACCTAGACCTGGGAAATACCTTGTTAAGTGAAGTAAAGGAAGGAACTTTTGATAAGCTAGAAAAACTTAGAAATTTAAGTTTGAGTGCCAATGACCTATCAATATTACCTGATAGTTTATTTAAGAACAATAAAGAACTTAGAATCTTGTCAATAACTGATAATGCTTTGGTTAAATTACCTTCAAGTTTGAGCAGTGCTAGTAATTTAGAAAACTTAGGCCTAGGCAATAACAGGCTGACAAATTTACCAGACTATGTTGGTGAATTTGCTAGTCTAAAACAGTTAGACCTAAAGTTCAATAATATATCAAAGATTAGTGAAGATACTTGGAAAAATCTAGCCAAGAGAGACGGTCTAAAAATTGACTTGATACATAATAATTTAACATCACTACCTAGTCTTGAAGATGTTAAGTTTGCCTCATTAGATGTGGCGGCGAACATGCTTCCTGCAGAGATACCAGATTCTTACAAGGCATTAAAGATAGGCGAGAAGAATCAGGGTGGATATTATGCTCAAAGGAGTCCAGTAGACTACAATATCACTGCTAAAAATGGCAAGGTGGAATTTAGCAATAAGAAAGATATGAATATTCTTGACCTATTAAATTGGAACGAAGCTGTTACGCATGAAAATAAGTCTGTATTTAAGATGAGTGAATACAAGGCCTATGCTGACAAGCTGTTAAAAAAGAATGGTGGAGAATATGAGGATATAGCAAGTAAATTAAGAAAGACTAGAGACTTCAAGGTAGTTACTAGAATTGAGAGAGTATATGATGATGGATCTACTAAGACTATATTTGAAAAAGAAGATTTAAATAAGTTGGAAGGAGCTCCTGAAACTGCCAATGATAAGAGGATGGAAAATGGCAATCGCTATAGATTAACACAGCAGTTATATACACTAGTAGTTGGTGAATGGGTTAAGAATTATGAGGTCAACAAGGAAGTAACTGCAACAGTAGACGCCAATGCAAATCCAGGAAGTGGTTCTCCTGAAAATGATAATACTAAAAAGGTATTAAAATATACTTTACCAGTAAACTTGGTTAAGTATGACAACCGCTCAGAAAATTCAATGGGTGCTGATGCTATGGACAAGACAGTACAAGTTGAAGAAACAAGCAAGGGCGTAAAATTCACCCTAAACTTCCACTCTATGGAGTATGTACTTGCAGGAAAGAAGAGAATCGGCCACCTTTATAAGATGGGCGTATATGATGCAGTAGACGAAGCAACAGGAAATGACTACGTTCCTGCCAATGTTCTTTCAAAGTATGAAGATGCTGGTAGTGAATTCCCGGGTAAGGTTTCTTTCACAAGGAATAAGAGGGGTGAAAAGGAAATCGCTGTAAGAGTTTGGGTTGATGCCATGGATGCAATAGCAAAAGAAACTGGTAATGCCAACCAGGACGCCAGCCAACCAGCTATATTAAGCATAGATTGGTCAAATGCACCTAAGGAGTCGCTAATAGGCAAGGAAGAAGGCAATAAAACCGACAATAATGACAAGAATGAAGATAGTGTTAGCAAGAAGACCCTGTTAAAGAATAGCATTAAGATGGCAGAAAAGATGCTAAAGTCTGGTCTAGTAGAAGGAAGAAGCAAGGAAATCCTGGAGAAGGCTATTGAAAATGCCAGAAAAGTATATAACTCAGATAAGAAGGAGTCTTTTGAATCTGCAAATGATATAATAATGTTTGCTTTAGATAATATAAAGAAGGAGTCTGGAAGTAAGGATGGCGACCAAGTAAAGAATAGTGCCGATATTAAACAGTTGGATAAGGATATAGCAGAAAAGGAAAATAAGAATGGGGCTAAACTGTATTCAGTTCCCGTAAAATTATGGCATGCAACTGATTCTAAGGAATCTATGGGTAATGGTGCAATAGTAAAGACTGCTATAGTAAGTGAAAAAGATGGTAAGTACACATATTATGTGGACTTTACTGGAATGCCGTTCTTTGGTATGTATGGCCACCTTTGGGACCTTAATGTATATGAAAATGGACTAGGTTCATCTAAGACACCAGCTAGGGTAGAAAAAACTAAGATGGACAAGGATTTAACTGGAAAGATGAGAGAATTCCCAACTAGGTTCTCATTTACGAGAACCACTAAGGAAAGAGAAATATTTGCAGAGGTTGCTGTTGATGCAATGGACTCAATGAAGAACAATGCAGAGACATATGATAAGATAGTAAAGGGCAGTGGCAAGCAAAATGCCAAGTTTATATTTGACTGGTCTGCAGCTAAACAGTACAAGGAAGCTGACCAGGAAGTTGAAAACAAGGTTGGAAGATTAGCAGGTGCTGATAGGTATGAGACTTCAACTAAGATAAGTCAGAAGTACTTTGATAGGGCGGATACAGTAGTTCTAGCTAGTGGTAAGAATACTGTGGATGCACTGGTATCAGCTTCATATGCAGATGCTAAGAAGTCACCAATCCTACTATCTAAACAAAGTGATGTACCAGCAAGTGTAAAGGCTGAAATCCTAAGATTAGGTGCTAAAAATGTAGTAATAGTAGGTGGAAATGCATCGATTAGCGCCAAGGCTGAAAATGAATTAAAGGCTATGGGATTAAGTATCAGAAGAATAGCAGGTTCTAGCAGGTATGAAACATCAGCAATCTTGGCCCAGGAGGTAAGGTATCTAACTGGTTCAGATAAGTTAATCCTTATCACAGGCCAGGACAATAAGGAAGCCGATGCCCTAACTGTATCAAGTATAGCTACAAAATCAGGAATACCTGTAATGATGACAAAGGCTAACGAACTTGACTCAAATGCAAGGGCAAAGATAAACTCTTGGAAGCCTAGTGAGGTTATAGTAGTTGGTGGTAAGTCAACAATATCTGATGGAGTAATGAACCAGATAAATGCCAAGTCAAAGACAAGGATAGCTGGTGCTACAAGATTTGAAACAGCTGCTATGATAGCTAAAGAAGCCTACCCAAGTGGTAAGCATGTATTTGTAACAAATGGCTATAAGGCTGTAGATGCCCTAGCAGCAGGTGCTGTAACTGGCAGGGCCAAGTCACCAATAGTGTTGGTAGGCAGCAATAGTGTTACAAGTGATGTAAAGAAATTGGCTTCAGGCAAGCAGGTAACAACTCTAGGTGGTTCAAGTACAGTAAGTGATAAGATAGTTGATGAACTTAAGTAATCAAGAGAGCTTGTTTAACCTATAAGTTAATATTATATCTGGTAAGGGGATAAACTATAAGTTATACATAAGTAAAAAGCCGTCGTATTTTTCAATGATGAAATAAATACGATGGCTTTTTAATATACAAGTAAATGATGCTTTATATTGACATAAGAGAAAGCTAGTTATATTATTAAATTAAATAAATGGTAAAATTTATCATATGGAAGGTTGATAATATGAAATTAATTGAATATATGAGACAAAGAAATAAAATGACACAAAAAGAATGGGAAGATTCCTTTCATAAAGAAGAAAAAGAGATTATTATTCTAAGGCATGAAGGTGGTGGAGGTAGCTTAAGAAATGGTTTTTGGGACTGGGCTGCTTATTTTTTAGCCTTTGTAGATTGTGAAAGTGGTCAACTATATAAAGAAGAAGGTCGTATAGAATACCCAGTCATAGATAAAGAGGCTTTACCAATAGAATTTGATGATGAAACAATTTATAAGTTAAGGGTCCGTGAAAAGATGGATGAAGAAGTTCCAGAAGGTGTATTGCCATCAAAAAACCATTTTTTACTAGTTGAAGTTCTTGAAAAAAATGTATTTTGTCCTGAATTAGAAGCTATACTTGAAGAATATAGAAAGCCAGTAATTTTGCATGATGACCTACTAGGAGAGCTAGTTTATAATAGACAAATAAAGACTTTTGAAGGAAGTGTCCTTTGGCAGGATGAAAAGATATATATTACTTTAGATGTCAATAGGGACAATAAAGGTGGAATCACCAGGGGGAAAAATGCCTTGAAGGCAATGATTTCAAACCAGTCAAAATGGGATGAAGACCTGCCTTATTTTGCTGCAAAAAGCCTAATCAAATGTGCTAGAGAATGGGACGAATCTGATGCTAGAGAATCTGAAATTTCTGAAGAGGACTTTGCTAAAAGAATTAGAATATCATCGATTTGGATGACATCAGGTGGTTCATTTTCAGTTTATTTTGACGATGATGACATCTTCTTTGGTCATACAATTAGGGTGTCTGGTAGCTTAAAGAAGGGTCTTGTATCAGCTGATATAGAGGGTTAAGGATTTTTGGATGCCTATTATTTGATTGCAGAAACTGTAAAGATAGGTAGCTGGTCTCCCATAACAAGCATCCTTATTAACATCCATACAGGAAAATACGCAAGTTTGGAACACTGGTACAACAATATATCAGTTAAGGAAAAAGAAGTTGAACTAAAAAACGATTTTGATGGAGAGTTTATGCTTTTAAAGGATCCTAATAGGCTTAAGTGGGTTTAGACCTCGAATTTAAAATACGAATAAAAAAGTTATAGTGATTAGTCAGATATAAGAATTAAATGCTAAAACAGAGGACTAAAACAGGTAATAAAGCAAGAGTTAGACCTATAAAAATAAGTTGATAAATAATATAATATTGTAAATATTGAGTAAAAGTTAAAATTAGTAGAGGTGTTGAAATATGATCTTTCATGAATTTGGTGATAAAAATTTTCCACATATATTATTAATACATGGAGGTGGTAATTCTTGGTGGAATTATCTTAGACAAGCACGTATCTTATCCGATAAATACCACGTAGTTCTACCCACACTTAATGGCCATGGAGAAGAATATCAAAAACAATATATTTCAACTGAAAATTCTGCACATGAAATTATGAATTATATAAAACATATATGGCCGGCTATAGACTTAAAAATACTATCGCAGATAGTAAAACACAGGTTTTATATATTTATGGTGAAAAAGAAATGGGATGCGTTAAGGAATCTGCAAAGCTATTTAAAAAAATACATCCTGATTGTACCCTATATGAAGCTAAAGGCTATAATCATGGATACCTATCAGCATATTTACCTTTAGAGTGGATGGAACTAGTTAATAAATTCTTTGAAAATGAAAAATAGATTTTAAGTTGTGAGGTGGATGCATAAATGTCTGTAACAGTATTTCTTCATTTAAATGAAACTAAAAATGATGATTTTGACCTGGACAAATTTGATAGAGAAATGGAAAAGAAGTATCCAGAAACAAGCAAAGAAATAAGTAATAGTGAGTTATTTTCCTATGATATTTGTTGGGAAAATTATTCGAATTTCTATCAGTTTACCTTAAGAATAGATATAAAGAGATCTACCTTTGCCGTAGAATATTTTAATTCCAATAATAGAATTTGGGATTATGCAAATTTTATCATGTGGCTAAGCAAATATTTTGATAAAGAAAAAGATTTATTTCTATGTGATGAAAATTACGAAGATACCCTGATTCTTTCCTCAGATATATCCTTAGAAAAACTGGAGAAGTGGTTGCAAAAATCTGGGATATAAATATGAGCCCTTTACGTGCGAAACTTCAACTTTGTATATTTAGGGTGGTGTTTTTTGTACAAGATAAAAGGATTAGTTCAGACCGTTGATGGGGGACATTTTAGTTCAATAACAGCGAAATTATTGGCAGAAAATATTGATACAATGAGTTTAAAATTTATGGAGTGATTTATCGAGGCAAATCATCAGCTTAGGAAATGAGGTGTAAAAAAATGAAAATGACGGTTAAAAAGACTTCGGTTTTTCCAGCTAAGCAAAGCGATGTTTTTGAGCTACTACAAAGATTTGATACACTTGTATATATTGCCAAGCCCTATGCAAAATTCAAAAGCATCGATGGACAAAGGGAACTGGTTTGGGAAGTTGGCAGAAGTTTCTCTTTTATTTTTAAGATGTTTGGTTTAATTACGCTTGGTCTTCATGTTATAAAGGTCAAGGAATTCAACCCAGACAAGATCTATACAAATGAGGGTAACCCATTTTGCCCCATATGGAACCATTTAATTATTCTTAAAGAAACTGATGATGGCGAAACCGAATACACTGACGAGGTAGAAATTGAGGCAGGATGGAAAACACCATTTGTTTACTTGTGGGCAAAAGCATTTTACTCGCACAGACAAAAGAAATGGATAAGGCTACTTAATAAGTCAAAAGAAAAGTAAATAAGATTATTTTTACAATTAGTATATGGCAGAACTTATTTATCTGAAAAGAATATGAAGATCCCTTTAGGGATGACAAGTAGTATAAAAACCCTTTAAAGGGTTGCGACGAATCAGGACCGAGCTTGAACAAAATGAAAGCCAGCGCCTTTAGACGCTGGCCGATAACCCTTGGGCTTATAGCCCTTGTGCAAACCACCCGTTTAAAAGGTGGTTTTGACTTACGTCATACTATATATAATCGATTAATACATATAGGGTTTTAATGGACTTATCCTATCACAGGTAAAACGGAGTGAGTTAGAACTATAAAACTAAGTAAAAAAAGTATATAATATTAACTAGTGAAGACAAAAAATAAAATTTGAAGGAGGCGTTTATATTTGGGGAAAATAGAAATGCAAGAGAAAATAAAACCTGTTTTGAACGGCACTGCAGAAACTATGCTTCAAAGTTTTTATGCACGTGCAGAGTATTCACAGAGAAAGAAGCATAAATTCTATGATGCAAAAGCAGTAGAACTTGTAAATAAGATTGATTATGACTTTTCAACTGCAGCAAAAGATCGTACCATGAGTAGTGGTGTAATCGCACGCACACTCGTCTTTGACGAACTGGTCAAAGAATTTATTGGGCGAAACCCGACTGCTACAATAGTGAACATTGCCTGTGGACTGGACACAAGATTTTATCGTGTGGATAATGGTACTATCACTTGGTATAATCTGGATCTGCCTGATGTTATAAATCTCAGAGATCAGATTTTTTTAGAAAGCGGGAGAGTTTCATCTATCAGTGCGTCTGCTTTAGATCCAAATTGGTTCAAGGAAGTAAAAAACAGAGAGAATGTACTTTTTATTATAGAAGGACTGTCCATGTATCTCACTGCTGAAGAAAATGCCAAGATACTTTCTATCATTCATAAAAACTTTGACACCGCTACGGTCATAATGGAATGTATTGCAAAGATGTGGGTAAAACGAGAAGGGGTTGAAAAATCCATTCAGCAAACCGGAGCCAGATTTGTTTTCGGTGTAGACAGCTTTGATGATATAAAGAATATTGCTCAGGGGTTTCATAAGATTAAAGATGACAACATATTACGTGGTATGCGTGTTCTTATGCCTACATTAAAGCTAATCGACTGGCTTCCGATTGCGAGGAAGATCACGCAGAAGATTCTTGTTTTTAGTAAAGATTAAAGCAAACCACAGTTTGCATAACTAACAATTTAATAAAAACTAACACAGAACAGTAAATCAAAAAAGGTTTACTGTTTTTTCTTTGCCCAAAAGTGGAAATGAGAACACATGGAAGAGAAAAAAGAGAGTCTTTATTAAGGTTTAGGTTAATACACAAAATTATTTACAGATCCTTTTAAAGAGTTGAAATAGTGTAATGACATTCATTAAAGAGGCTCTTTGAAGAGATAGTTATACAACATTTCCGCAAATTCATTAATTACTTTTTCTTTGTTTTGTGTTTCATCAGGATAAAAAGCTAGTTCATGAACTATACTTTCCACAGTTGTATGAATTATAAATGATGCTGTGGAAAGGTCTTTTATCTTGAGATTTGGACTATAAAATTCAAGCAATGAGAGAATTTTATTTGTAGCAAATATGCGATAAGGCTTTTCAAGTTCACGAAAATCATCGCTTTGATAAGAAAGAGCCGTAATTTTCTTTTGAAACAATGTTAGATAACTGTGACTATCTAAGATAAATTTAATATATTTTTTAATTATTTCAAAGAATGAAAATTGTGATAAATCTTCTGGAATGATTTTTTCTAAGATATTTGAATAAAGATCTTTTACAAGCTCATCATAAATTGCTTTTTTATTTGGATAGTAGCTATAAAGCGAACCAATGGATACGCCTGCAGTTTTTGCAATTTCATTTGTACTTACATTTGCATAATCTTTCTCTGAAAAAAGGAGAAGAGCAGTATTTTTTATGAGTTTTTTTCTTTCGATACTTCTTTTTTGTTTCGGTATTCTAGTATTCTTTTGTTTTGATTCTTTACTTTTCATAACATCTCCAATACGCAACAGTGGGTATTAAATTTTTTGTAATAACGATGAGTCTCTCAATTAAAATCTTGTACAAATCTAGATTTTACAGACTAAATTAATTAAACAAAAACCTTCAAATATAAGTATATCATGTTCATTAAAAAAATCAAGAACATAATACGAGTGCCTACTCATATTATATTGACAAAGCAGCAAAAAAAGAAGTATTATTAATATGAGTTATAGCTCACATTAATAATACGTTTTAATAAGCCATATACTTGTAATAACAGGCATCTGACGTGATTAAGAGCAATGGGAAAACCCAATATATAGTTTAAAAATTATGTTATGCAGAAAGGAGAAAAAAGATGAGTTTTATTCGTTTTCAAAATGTAACAAGAGAATATAATGTTGGAAGCAATGTAATAAAGGCTCTGAATAATGTGAATTTAGAAATTAGACAAGGTGATTTTACAGTGATTTTAGGACCTTCCGGTTCAGGAAAATCTACTTTTTTAAATCTTCTTGGAGGTATGGATTATGTTACGAGAGGAGAGATTTATGTAGGAGAGAACAATATATCAAAATTTACCAATAAGGAACGCACTCTTTATCGTCGCAAAGATATTGGTTTTGTTTTTCAATTTTATAATCTTATACCGACTCTTACAGCTTATGAAAATGTAGATATGGTATCCAAATTATCTGATGTTTCCATTTCAGCTGATGAAGCATTAGAAATGGTGGGATTGAAAGACAGAGCAGAAAATTTGCCATCTCGCTTATCGGGAGGAGAGCTTCAGAGAGTATCCATAGCAAGAGCTCTTTGCAAGAATCCTAAGCTGCTTCTTTGTGATGAACCTACAGCGGCTCTTGACAGCGAAACCGGGAAAAAAGTTTTAATTACGCTTTCTTCCATGGCAAAAGATTATGGCCATACAGTAGTTTTGGTAACTCACAATGCTGCAGTGGCACCTGCGGCAGATAGAATTATCAGACTTAGAGATGGTGAAGTCAGTGAAATTATGGATCAGAAAAATCCTATTTCTATGGAGGAGGTTTTCTGGTAATGAAATATTTAAATAAAAAATTTATTAGAGATATAATGCAACAGTGGAAACAGTTTGTGTCGGTACTTATTATGGCTCTTATCTCGGTTTCGATTTACTGTGGAATGAGTTCAGTGTGGACTGGGATGGATGAATCATATACTGATTACAAAGAAAAAACTAACTTAGCAGATGCTTATATCAATGGGGTAAATATAAGCTATGAAGATATCTCAAATATAAAAAAATTGCCTTATGTAAATCAGGCTGAAGGATCAATGTTTGTTAAGTTTAATACGAAAATTGATAATGAAGATTCAGAGCTTTATATTAATTCATTTACAAGCAGCACTAAAAAACTCATGAATCCGCTCCTTAGAAGCGGGCACCCCCTAAAAGATGATGAAGAAGGTATATGGATTGACGAAGATTACGCCAAGATGCACAATCTGAAAGAGGGTGATAAGATTGTACTTGAGTTTAAGGGGATTAAGAAGAAAGTAAAGATTTTGGGGACTGTTCTCGATGCAGAAAATATATATTTTATTACTTCTTATGCAGAAACAGTTCCGGATCATAAACGACACGGTTATGCTTATATAAGTGAAAAATATATAAATAAAATTTTGGGAATAGTATCTTATAATCAAGTGAGACTTGATTTACTGGAAAAACCGGTTTCCAAGTCAAAGCTGGAAAAAGATATTAAACGGATAATGGGAGATTCTTTTTCATCAGTAGTCATGAAGGAGAATAAAATTTCTATCACTCAGGTTGATGAGGAAATAAATCAAATTCACAAAATGGCGATGCTGTTTTCAATTGTATTTATCTTGTTATCAATTTTATCAATTTATACTACGATGAGCCGTCTTATAAGTAATCAGATGGTTCAGATTGGCACACTTAAATCTTTAGGATTTTACGACAGACAAATTTATTTTCACTATGGAGCATATGGATTTTTGGTGGCTATCATAGGAAGCCTTGTTGGGGTGATTTTCGGATATACAGTGGTGGCAAATCTTGTTATGAATATAAAAAAGGCGACACTAACGCTTCCTGTATGGAAAAAATCCTTTAGCATAGATAGTATGATCTTGATTGTACTGATTGTTACGGTTTGTACCTTGGCTACGATTATTACTACAAGGAAGGTGATTAAAAACAATCCTTCTTTTACAATCAAAGGCATGCTCGATAAGAAGTCAAGTGGTCCCGGAATATACAAAAAATCAAGATTGTCATATGATTGGCTTTGGACGCTCAGGAGCATTCGCATTCATCCAATCAGAACATTCATGAGTATAACTGCAATCGTGGGAAGCATTGTATTGATGGTTGCCGGTCTTGGTGTGTGGGATTCTCTTTATAGTTCATATCAAGATGTTTATAATAATGAATTCTGTTATAAGTATATTGGACAGGTATACGGAGAATCTTATAATAATTTAAGTCGTAAATTTAATTCTTTTGATGTTCAGTTTGCACAGAGTGAAACGGCTGATTTTTCTTTCCACGGAATTGAAAAATCGGGTTCTCTTTTAGTGCTTGATTCGGGTGACAAAATTAGAATTTTTGATGCAAAATCAAAAAAGAAAATCAGGATAGAAAAAGATGAGGTAGCAATTGCTTCTCAGTTGGCAGAAAAACTTGATGTTAAAGTTGGAGATAAGATTGCATATAAGACTAAGAGTTCGTTAAACGAGCATAGGGTTACTGTTACGGCAATCGTGGATGCAAAGATGCCTCAAGGTATTTTTATATACAAAGATAAGGTAAAAAACTTTGAACCTAACACAATTTATATAGGAAATAGTGAAGCTTATGAACAAGCAAAAAAAGAAGAATCAATAAGCAATATAATATCTATAAAAAAGCAACAGGACAACATGAAGGAGATGATGGATAGCGTTCATTCAATTATGTATATATTGATTGTGGCAGCATTTGTATTAAGTGTCGTTATTCTATATAATCTAGGTATCTTGTCATATCTTGAACGTTATCGTGAATATGCCACAATGAAGGTCATAGGATTTAAACATAGTGAAATTATGGGAATGGTATTTAAGGAGAGTGTTCTAAATCTTTTGACTGGATTTGTTATAGGAATTCCTTTGAGCAAGCAGTTCTTGAAGTTATATATAAGAGTTGTTTCCATGGATAGTATGGAATGGACTCCTATTATTACTAAAGACCATTTTTTGATAGTTATATTCTGTGTTATAGGATTTTCTGTTTTAGTCAATTTGGTTGTTTCTATGAGAATAAGAAAAATTGACATGGTTGAAGCGTTAAAATCTATTGAATAAGGGAGACGGTGAATATAGGGGTATTGTATTAGAAAATAATTAAAATTTTTCTAAATTAAATAAGTTATATATAGTATTTAGGTAATAGAAATAAATCCTATTGCCTATTTTATGTATGACGGGCATGCCGTCAGTCTGTGCTGAAAGTCCGCAAAGGGCGTAGTTGCCGACGAACTCCATAGTGACTTGCAAGATTCACATCGTGAGGTGTGGACGAGAAGAAGCAATAGCGAAATCGTAGCCTGACGAACAGAAACCTAATATCAAGGCTTGCATAACGGATAAGTGGGCATAAAGTCATGAAGTCCAAAAGGCAATCGTAACTTATGCAAGTAGATCAGGCAGGCAGACGAGTAGAGGCTCAAATCACTGACGAGAAGAAACTGGTCAGTATCAATGGATTATCGAATTGAGAAACTCAATCAGGTAATCAGGGGCTGGATTAACTACTACCGAATCGGCAGTATGAAAAGGAACCTTACCAGAATTGACAAGCATCTAAGGACGAGAATGAGAATTGTGATATGGAAACAATGGAAGAAATCAGCGAAAAGACACTGGGGACTTCAAAAGTTAGGTGCACATGAATGGATGGCAAAGCAATTAGTGAGTTTTAATAACCACTATCAAGTGGTAGCCAAAACTACAGGAGTACACCTAATATCAAAAGAAATCCTCACAAAGCGAGGACTTCTCGGTTGTTTGGATTATTATTTGAATTGAACCGCCGTATGCCGAACGGCACGTACGACGGTGTGAGAGGGGCTAGAAATTAGCACCTACTCGATTCAAATCTCAAAATAAAAGCGTCAATAAATCAAAAAAAGTACTTGACAAAACGCTCTCTGGGGAAACAAGAAAGATATTGAGCCATATATGGATGAAAAGTTTCAAAACAATATATTGCTTACCCAGGCAGAACGATTAACTATGAATGGAAGACCGGCTAATCCAAGGTATGCAAGAAATAAAAATGTGCTTGTTATCGGTGGATCAGGGAGTGGAAAAACTAGGTTTTATGTAAAGCCGAACTTAATGCAAATGCACTCATCATATTGCGTAACCGATCTGAAAGGAACGCTTAATGTGTCGGATATACGAAGATATGATATTGGAGAAGATACCGAACAACCGATATGAAATCTTAAACAATCAGTATGAAACCGAGCAAAGAGAACTAAACAAAGAAATCGATGGGTTGGAAAAAGCCATCAAGCGTAAAGAAAACGGCAAGCAAAAAGAATATGAGGAAAGATATAAGGCGAGGAGAGAGGAGAAAAAACAGGAAAAGCTAAAGGTTTTGAAAAGAGTAGGGATACCGGTAAGTGAGTATAGAAAAATTATTTAAAAAAATACTATTTAAAATTCCATCTTGACATAAATAGTTTGTTTATGCTAATATTTTGGTAAACGATGTTATCTTGAATCGAGGTAAATGTTAGTGAGAGATAATTTTAAAGCTATCGCATTTCCGATATTAGACCGTCTTTATAAAAGGAATATAGAATTAACAAATCAGGCTATCGCAGAAATAAAATTAAATGGTTTAGAATGTTTTGAAAAGCAATCTGATAATAGTAATGAAGAATTATTAGGATTTATTTGTAAAAATGTCTCTGTATTTAATCTTCTGTTTAACTGCTCTCAAGGTACGGAGTTTGAGTCAATTCGTCATGATTTGGTGAATCTTGAAGTACAAGGAGCAAAGAAACTGATTGCAGTCCTTAAAGAAAAAGAGATTGCGGTAAACAATTTAAATGATGATGAACTTCATATCCTCTATACTATGGCATATACCCCTCTGTTCGAGATTATTACACACCAATATCCTTATGAAAAAGCTTTGAATTTTATAGACATGATGGAAGCTGCAATGAATTTTGGATGGGGGAGGATTATAAAATGAAAACATAAAAAAGAATAGTTGATATAAAAAGAGTATTGAAATCGGGTTAATCCCGATTTTCTGCATTTTTAGGGAAAGTAAACAAATTAAAAAAATTTTTACCAAGAAAATAGAAGTGAAGAAGAACAAATAAAGAGAATTTCTATGGAAACTGACAAAGGAGAAATTATCTTGTTATGTGGAAGAAGTGGCAGTGGGAAAACAACCATAACTGAGTTGGTAAATGGCCTAATTACTCATTTTTTAGAGGGTAATTTATCCGGAGCTACCTATATAAATGGAAAAGATACAAGTTAAATGAAGATTTATGAAATCTCAAAACAAGTTGGATCGGTTTTTCAGAATCCCAAAACACAATTTTTTAATTTGGACTCAGATAGTGAATTAACCTTTGGGTTAGAAAACATGGGAGAAGATCCGAGTGAAATAAAGAAAAAGGTTTCTAAAGCTGTTTCTGATTTAGGAATTGAAAGATTAGTGAATAGAAATGTCTTTAAAATGTCAGGAGGAGAAAAACAGCTCTTGGCTATTGCATCTATATATGCTACGAGTCCTGAAATTTATGTATTTGATGAACCTTCTGCCAATATTGATGAATACGGTATTGAAAAAATCAGAGAAGCTATTATCAAACTCAAAGCACAAGGAAAAACAATTATTATATCTGAGCATAGATTGTATTATTTGATGGATTTACTAAATAGAGCGATTTATTTACAAGATGGAGAAATTAAATATATCTTTGAGGGTTCAGAACTTGCTTCATTAAATGATGAATCAAGAAGAAAACTTTGCTATATGGTTATGCAAGATGTAATAAATCAACTGTTTTCTGAAAGCATAATCGAGGAGTTTGAGTTATCAGACTCAAAAATAAAAAAAGAAGAAGTGGAAGAAATCCTTACAAAACTTGATTTAATCAGGTTTAAAGATAAGCACCCCTTGTGTTTATCCGGGGGACAAATGCAGAGATTGGCTGTGGCAGTTGGAGTATTAATGAATAGAGAAATCATTATTTTTGATGAACCGACGAGCGGGCTTGACTATTTCAATATGTTGAAAATAAGCGAAGTTATAAAAAATTTTTTCAAAAGATAAGATTGTATTCATTGTAACACATGATAAAGAGCTGATTGATAATATCTGCAATAAATTATTGGAGATTTCTAACGGAAAGATAAATAAATTTTGTGAAAGAAGGTAAAAAATGGAGATGTTAAAAGGATATAAGGGTAAGGTGTCAGCATCTATCCTGTTTGCGATTATAGGAGTTGGATTCGGGGTGTTACCTTACTTTTCTGTGGCTACTATTATTAACAATCTTGTTGAGAAAAACATAAATATAAGTAATTATTTACCCTATATTTTAACTGTGTTTGTCGGCTTTTTGGGAAGTATATTATTCCATGAAATATCTACTGTTATTTCACACAATATCGCTTATAGAATAATTGAAGATAAAAGAAAATTATTAGCTGATAAATTAAGCAGAATGTCTATGGGAGAGGTTGATAAAAAAAGTAGCGGTCAATGGTCTCAATTTATGGTGGAAACACTTGATAAAATAGAAAAACCTATTGCTCATGTTATTCCGGAGGTCATTGCCAACATTATTATTCCAATAGTATTGATTATAATAATTTTTGTTTTTGATTGGAGAATAGGAATTGCTAATTTGCTTACGATTCCATTAGGGTTACTATTTTCCGCACTGGTTATGAGAGGCTATGAAGAAAAGTCTAAAAGGTATCAGGAAGCATCTAAAGCTATGAATACTACTATGGTTGAGTATGTCAACGGCATTAAAGTAATCAAGGCATTTAATAAATCAGCTTCATCATTTGGGAAATTTAAGAAAACGGTTAATGAAAACAAAAATGCAATGCTTGATTGGTATTTGAGTGTTTGTTTCTCAATGACTGGAGCTATGGAGACTATTCCGGCAACAATGATTTTTGTTTTACCGACTTCTTTGTATTTCTTTATGAAAGGAAGTATCGCAATTGGAAGTCTTGTTATGTGTATATTGTTATCTTATGCATCATATAAACCTTTGATAAAGGCTATGGGGCATATGGAAACAATAGCAAATATAAAAATCGTATTGGAAGAAATAGAAAAAGTAATGAATATTCCCGATTTAAAAAGAGGAGAAGGAGCAAAAAGCATAGATGGTCATGATGTAGAGTTTAGAAATGTAACATTTGCTTATGATGATTCAAAGACTGTGTTAAACGGGATTTCATTTAAAGCAAAGGAGAATGAGCTGACTGCAATAGTTGGAGATTCAGGCGGCGGGAAATCTACTATCGCAAAACTGATTGCCGGATTTTGGAATGTTGATGGCGGAGAAATTTTAATTGGAGAAAACAATTTGAATGATATGCCGTTAAAGCAGAATATGGAGCTTATAACTTATGTATCGCAAGAAAATTTTCTTTTTAATAAAACCGTTTTAGAAAATTTGAAGATAGCCAAAGAAGATGCAAGCATGAGTGAAATTCAAAGGGCGTGTGAAAAAGCAAGCTGTCATGATTTTATAATGAGTCTTCCGAATGGATATGAAACTGTTGTTGGAGAAGGCGGTGCAAATCTTTCCGGTGGAGAAAAACAACGCATTGCTATTGCAAGAAGCTTCCTTAAAAACAGTCCGATTGTATTACTGGATGAAGCGACAGCATATTCCGATCCCGACAATGAAGCAATTATTCAAGAGTCTATCAACAATCTCATTAAAGATAAGACGGTAATTATGATTGCCCATAGATTATCTACAATAGTAAATGCGAATAAAATTATTGTTGTAGATAACGGACGGGTGATAGAACAAGGATTTCATAAAAAATTGCTTGAATTGAACGGAAAATATAAAGAGATGTGGGATGTATATACAGAATCTAAGGGAATCGAGGTGATATAAAGTGATAGAATTAATAAAAACTCTATATGAGGTTTCAGGTTCATATTCAAAAAGAATAACACGAATGTTTATTTTTGATGTGTTTAAGGGAATATTTGAAGGCATTGCTTTAGGTGCGATTTTGTTTTGCTTGACCAAAATTTGTGAAAATATATTCACCGGACTGAGTGTTGTAATGAATGATGTATATACTGTCTTTGTAATTTCAGTTATAAGTATGATGGGGAAAATCGTATTTGGATACCTGGCTGACAGAAACAAATATATAGCTTCATACAGCTTAGGTGCTGAAAACAGATTATATATAGGTGATCGTTTAAAAAATGTAAATATGGGATATTTCAGTACAAATTCATTAGGGAATATAGCCGGGGGGCTGTCAACAGTTATAGGTGAGCTTGAAACGATGGGAGTTTTCATTATAGAGCAATTGCTTGTAGGTACAATACAAACACTTATTATAGTGGCATTTGTATTGCCGTATGATATTGTAACGGCTACAATTATTTTATTAACTTTGATTATTGGAATTATGGTTAATATAGTTACCCAAAAAAAGACAGACCTATTAACAGAGAGATTGTTGGGACTTAAACTAGATTTAAGTTCAAAAATGCTGGAGTATGTAAAGGGAATAGGGGTAACGAAAGCGTTTGGGAAAGAGAAAAATACAGTTAAGGAATTAAATGAAAGCATTACAGAAAGTCGTAAAGGTTTTTTAGCAGTAGAAAAGATATTGGTTCCGACACAGTTTATGTTTTTATTAGTATTCAAAATCGGTATCTGTGTGATAATTTTTACTTCACTGATAAGATATTTTTCTGGAAATATTGAAGTAACTAAGGCTATCATACTGATTGTTATGAGTTTTGTTGTTTTTTCAGGCTTTGAATTGGCAGGAAGTATGCAAAGCATTAAGGGTATTGCTGTACAAAATCTTAACAGCGTTATCAATTTAAGGAATTTACCTGTAATTGAAGATGGCGAAGAAACTGAAATAGATAAAGCTGAAATTTCAATGGAAAAAGTTTCATTTTCTTATGGGGAGTCGGAGATCTTCAAGAATTTAAGTATAATTATCCCTGAAGGGAAAACTACCGCTTTGGTCGGGTTTTCAGGAAGTGGGAAGACCACTTTGTGTAATCTGATGGCGAGATTTTGGGATGTAAATTCTGGGAAAGTAAATGTCGGAAAGACAAACATTAAGGAATATAAGTACGATGAGCTATTGTCAAATTTCAGTTTTGTTTTTCAAGATGTGTATCTTTTTGATGATACTGTGAGAAACAATATCAAATTTGGAAATCCGAATGCAACAGATGAAGATATGATAGATATTGCCAAAAAAGCTCAGTGTCATGATTTTATTATGAAATTGCCACAGGGTTATGACACTGTTTTGCAAGAGGGGGGCTCTAATTTATCCGGTGGAGAGCGTCAGAGAATTTCCATTGCAAGAGCTATGTTAAAACGCAGTAAATTTGTTATTCTTGATGAAGCGACTTCCAGTGTAGATCCGGAAAATGAAAAACAATTATTAATTGCTTTAAAAAGCTTATTAAAGGGCAAGACGACAATTATAATTGCACATAAACTTTCTACCATAAAGAATGCGAATCAGATCATTGTTTTGAAAAACGGAGCCATTGAACAAGTGGGGACACATACCGAACTTGCATCTGAACAAGGTATATACAAAGACTTTCTTGAAAGTAGAAAAAAGTCTGAAGAATGGGAGATTTAAATATATTTAAATTGCATAGAGATATTTCTATATATAGCGAATGGAGGACGATGAAGTGAAAAAGTATTTGTATTCTACAATAGATTGTAATTATAAAGAATCTTTTAGGCTTTGCAGTTGTCTATTCTCTCAAACAATTAAATACATCTAAAGAAAAGGTAAACTCTTTGGTTGTATAATATTGGTTGTATAATATTTAGCGTTGGTGAGAGAAAAAATTCTCTCCCAACGCT
>OHAU01001942.1_pt1 | contig 21619 bp, 22 predicted proteins | sample 1577181 | NCBI WGS metagenome assembly OHAU01 (sample SAMEA3541472, study PRJEB24748) | human gut metagenome | biome: human gut; feature: human-associated habitat; material: faeces | place: China | collected 2012 | reverse complement strand
CCCGAATTTGACAGAATATATTTTCTTTGAAAAAGGAGAAGAAAAAAACGAAATTAATTTGGAACAGTGTGCGGAATTCTTGAAGGTGCTTAATGCAAGAATCAAGAGTGCTGAAATTTATTATAATCCTTACACAACTGAAATTAAGGGAGAAATCAAAGGGGCGAAGAAATTTAATATCATTACACAAAAAGAGGTGTGATTTATGCGTGCTTTGAAATTTACTCTCAGTGGAAGGAATGCTTTTTTTAAAAAGCCCGAGGTGAATACATATGGTTATTTTACGTATGGACAGATTCATAAAGTAGCACTTTTGGGAATTCTTGGAGCAATCGTAGGATATAAGGGTTATGGACATACCGGAGTTTACCCGGAATTTTACGAGAAATTAAAAGACTTGAAAATTTCCATTGTGCCAGGAAATCCGCAGGGATATATACAGAAAAAAGTGCAGATGTTTAATAATACTGTAGGATATGCTTCTCAGGAACTGGGAGGTAATCTTATTGTACGTGAGCAGTGGCTGGAAAACCCAATCTGGGATATCTATATTCTTCTGAATTGCGAAGAAGCTGATAAGATTGCTGAAATGATTATGGAAAACAGGTGCGTGTATATTCCTTATCTGGGGAAAAATGATCACCTGGCTGATATCTGTAATTCAGAAATTGTAGAACTGGAAACAACATCCTGTGAAAATACAGTGTTGTCTTGCCTTTATCTGAAAAAAGATGGAAAATTAGGAATTGCTGATGATGAGGATGAAGACGAGTGGGAGGATGATGAAGAGGATGCTCCGGAATTTAAATATGAAGAGAAACTTCCGATTGGAATAGACGATCATTTGAACTTGTATCAGTATGAAACTTTTTGTTATACAAATATGAAAGTAATATTGAAAGAAAAAAATATTTTAAAAACAGAAAATCGCAGACTTGTATTTTATTAGACAGAATCCCGCAGTTTTTGCGGGATTCTGCTGTAAATGGGGGATTTTATGGGTATGGATTTTATTGATTTAAGAAAGGTTCAGAAAGAAGTTGAGTTCTGTTATGCACATAAAATGGATGAAGAAACAAATGTAGAACAAAAGCAGAAAGAAACATTGATAGAACATACACTGTTATGTCAGAAATATTATGAAAAGTTAAAGAAAGATAAACAGATACAAAATATCTTTAAGCAGTTTGAAGAATTGTATTTTCCTGATATGAGTCAAGAAGGAATCTGCTTTTTTGAAAAGTTGAGAGATAATGTAATCTCTTTTCATGACATTGGTAAAATTAATCCGAGATTTCAGGAAAAAAACATGGATAACTATAAATTAAAGGGCAAAGCAAGACCGGATAATAATGTGGGGAGTAAACATTCTATTTTGTCAGCAGTCCTGTATCTGAATTATTTTCTTAGTGAAATTTCTATAATAGAAAATTTAGATGAACGAAAACTATTAAGAGACTTCATTTATATTCATTCATTTTTAATAGCGAAACATCATGGTGCTCTTACGGAGTTTCAGATGTATCTGGACAGTTTTGCGAATTCGAAGGATATAGAAGGGGCAGCATTGGGCTGGTATGCGCAGCAGTGGTTGAAAAAGTGGGCAGAGAAAAATGAAGGGCAGAAATTAAAAAAAGTATATTTGAAAAGTGATAAAAAAGAAGGCATGTTTGAAAGACTGACAGGGAATGAAAGTTCCAGACAGGTATATTTGTTTGGATATACAAGACTTTTATTTTCTCTTTTGGTAGCTTCTGATTATTATGCAACATCAGAGTATATGAATGAGATACAGTTAAAAGAAACAGGTCAGTTAGATGATATCTCTGGTATGATAGAAGCGTATGAAAAGACAAAAACGCAGCAGAGTATTCGTGAATATGCGAAGAATAAGTATCCTCAGAGTGATGAAATTTTAAGGAAAAAGAAAAAAGCAGAAGTTATCAATGACTTAAGAACAGAGATGTTTCTGGATGCAGAGAAAACGTTGAAAGAACACATTAGTGAACATATTTTTTATCTGGAAGAACCGACCGGAGGTGGGAAGAGTAATACCGCACTGAATCTTAGCTTTCAGATTGTAAAATCAGAAAAGAATATCAATAAAATTTTTTATATTTACCCGTTTAACACCCTTGTAGATCAGAATATTGAAAACCTGGGAAAAATTTTCGAAAATCAGGAAGAAATTATGAAGCAGATTGCAGTGATAAATTCGCTGGTACCAATGAAAGAAGACAGTGGCGAGGAAATAACAAAGAAACGTTATCAAAAGATTCTTCTGGACCGACAGTTCCTGAATTATCCCGTTGTTTTATCTACACACGTAACATTGTTTAAAACATTATTTGGATATGAAAAAGAAGATGTGTTTGCATTTCATCAATTATGTAATTCAGTAATCGTATTAGATGAAATACAAAGCTATAAAAATATTCTTTGGAGCGAGATTATAACATTTTTAAAAGGTTATGCGAGATTACTTAATATTAAAATTATTATTATGTCAGCCACACTTCCAAATCTGGAAGTATTGACAGACGATAATGGGAATGCAGTCAATTTGATTCCTCGAAAAGAGAGATATTTTAAACATCCTGTTTTTGCGGAAAGGGTAGTGCCTGATTATAGCCTTCTGGAACAAAAAATGACATTGGAAAGTTTAAGTGAACACGTTCAGGAGCGGGCACTGCAGGAGAAGAAAATATTAATTGAATTTATCAGTAAAAAAAGTGCGGAAAATTTTTACAGGATGTTGACGGATATTGTAGATTGTGAAGTTTTATTTATGAGCGGGGACAGTAGTATCTGGGAAAGACAGAATACAATAGAGAAACTTTCACAGTTAAAGTCAGTGATTCTTGTTGCAACACAGGTAATAGAAGCAGGTGTTGATATCGATATGGACATTGGCTATAAAGACTGTTCAAAACTTGACAGTGAAGAGCAGTTCATGGGACGAATCAATCGTTCCTGTAAAAAAGATGGAATTGTGTATTTTTTTAATCTTGATTCTGCAAGAGCTGTTTATAAAGATGGTGACATTCGGATTGATGAAGATTTTACTGTTCTAAAACCAGATATGCAGAAAATTTTAAGGACAAAAGATTTTGCAAATTATTATGAAGAAATTTTGAAAATTGAAAAAAGAAAAAAGGGAAACGAAAATAAAGATAATTTGGAAAGATTTTTTAAGAAAGATGTGGGACAGCTTGACTTTCCAAAAGTTTCAGAAAAAATGCGCCTGATAGATGATCAGAGAGAAATGATAAATGTGTTTCTTTCGAGAACGCTTAAATTAGCGGATGGAGAAGAAGTGCGTGGAGATGATGTCTGGCAGGAATATGAAACATTGTTACATGCTCAGGAGATGGATTACAGCGAACAGCGCGTCAAACTTCATGGTGTGAAATGTAAGATGAAGTTATTTGTTTACCAGATAGAAAAAGGAAATACATTTTCTTGGGATGAGTATGAGCAGATTGGCAATATGTATTTTATAAAAGATGGCGATGTCTATTTCGAAAATGGCGTTTTAAACAGAGAAAAACTGGAAACAGGAGGAGAGTTATTTTTCTAAACCAGTATGTATGGTGGGAGGGATTGTATGTCAGTGAATGGAACATTAATGAATTATTATTTCCATTGTAAAAGGCAATGTTATTTACATGGAAATCGTCTGAATCTAGAAGATAATAGTGAACAGGTGAAAATTGGAAAAGTAATCCATGAAGAAAAGGCAGCAGATGGGAAAAATACGGAGCTTGCGATAGATAATATACGCCTGGATAAACTTACAAAGGAATATCTGACGGAAATAAAAAAATCAGATGCAGATGTGGAAGCAGCTCGCTGGCAACTTTTATACTATCTGAAAGTGTTAAAAACAAAAGGGGTTATAAGAAAAGGCCGCTTGGAGTTTGTTGAGAAAAATAAAACAGATAAAAAAATCGTTTATGTAGAACTTACAGAGGATAATGAAAGACAACTGGAGGCTTATATAAAAGAAATAGAAGAACTTATACATCAGGAGAAGGTTCCGGAATGCTTAAATAAGTCTAAATGTAAAAAATGTGCGTATTACGAATACTGCTATATATAAAATAAAGTATTACAAGACAGGCAGGGACGTTGGGATTATAGACAAAGGAAAAGGTGAATATATGGGTAGCACAAGATATATTATGTCAATGGGAGAGCTTACAAGAAAAGATAATTCTTTATGTTTCAGGAAAGATGGAAGAAATGTATATATTCCAATTGAAAACACAAGAGAGATTTATTGCCTGAATGAGGTGAGTATTAATACAAAACTGCTGGATTTTTTGTCTCAAAATCATGTGATAGTGCATTTTTTTAATTATTATGGTGGATATAGTGGGACTTTTTATCCAAGAGATCAGTATTTAAGCGGAAAATTGGTGGTAAAACAGGCAGAAAAATATAGCACAGACCGTATGGATATTGCTCGTAGAATTGTCAGGGGGATTGGTATAAATATCTATGAAGTACTTTATCATTATTATAAGCATGATAAAAAAGAAGTAAAGGAAACACATGACTGGATTCGCACAGTATTTTTGAAACAGGTTATGAGTGCGGAGAATGTAAAAGAACTGATGGCTTACGAGGGGGAAGTCTGGATAAGATTTTATCATGATTTTCAATATTTTCTGCCAGAAGATTTTGTTATGAATAAAAGAGTGAAACGTCCGCCGGATAATCCAATGAATGCACTGGTATCGTTTGGAAATACATTACTTTACACAAAGACAATTGCGGCGATTTATCAGACTCATCTGGATCAGAGAATCAGTTTTTTGCATGAGCCATCGGAAGGTAGATTTTCACTGAGTCTGGATTTGAGTGAAGTTTTTAAACCGGTTATTGTTTTCAGAACAATTTTTGATCTTGTGAACAATAGAAAGCTGCAAGTTGAAAAACATTTTGAGAGGAAAGTGAATTATTGTATCTTAAATGAAGAAGGACGGAAGATATTTATAGAAGCATTTGAAAATCGCCTGGAAAGTGTTTTTCTCCATCTGAAATTAAAAAGAAAAGTTTCCTACCGAACAGCACTGAAATTGGATTGTTATAAACTGATAAAAAATATACTTGAGGGGAAGGAATTTGTTCCTTTTTCTCTTAAAGAAGGAATGTAGAAAAAGAGGAAATCTATGAAAAAACAGTTAAACTATAATTATGCTTTTTTGTTTTATGATGTTGGAGAAAAAAGAGTGCAGAAGGTGTTTAAAATCTGTAAAAAATATTTGTCACATTTTCAGAAATCTGTTTTTAGAGGAGATATGACGCCTTCTAAATTCATTCAACTGAGAAATGAATTAAATCGGGTGATAGATAAGGAAGAGGACTTCGTTTGTATAATAAAATTGATGAATGATAATGTCTTTGGTGAGGAAGTACTCGGAAACGGAAAGAAAGACACAGGAGAGGATTTGATTTTATAATAAAGCTTTTCTTTTATTTAAAATAAAAATAGAAGAAAGATGGTGAAAAATTACCAGGCGTATTTTAGGAGAAAAGGCTGAAAAGTATTAAAAATACAAGAGATTTAGACGATTTTATTAAAAATACAAAATTTCTAATAACGCCTGGTAAAAATATTGAAATTCCTTGGGCTTTGGGGTATTATTAGACATGTGGATGGATAAAAACCCTATAAAACGAGGGATAAAGAGTAACATGTGATGTATTGAAACAAGAGTTGAAACCACGATACGGAATCGGAGGAGTGGGATAAAGAGTAACATGTGATGTATTGAAACTTGTTTCCAATTGCGCAGCCCCAGTCTGCTAATGGATAAAGAGTAACATGTGATGTATTGAAACTTATTGATTGCAGGTGCAAGTTTTCCAGCCCATTCTCTGATAAAGAGTAACATGTGATGTATTGAAACGACTGTGCCGCAAGAATATCCGATTTTACCTGGTGATAAAGAGTAACATGTGATGTATTGAAACCTGTTAAGAATGAACGATTTAACAGAGGGTTTCCGATAAAGAGTAACATGTGATGTATTGAAACAGGTTTCTCCCGGAACAAGTACCGTCGAGCCATCCGGATAAAGAGTAACATGTGATGTATTGAAACAAGCTTCATTGAACTCCGGATTCTCCGGGATAACGATAAAGAGTAACATGTGATGTATTGAAACCTGTAGATATCGTCACGGATGCTCCAATTGGAGCCGATAAAGAGTAACATGTGATGTATTGAAACTTCTTCTGCAGCTTTCGCCCTTGTCACTTCTGAGATAAAGAGTAACATGTGATGTATTGAAACTTGTCTCTGAATAATCCATCAGGTTTTCCCCGAATGATAAAGAGTAACATGTGATGTATTGAAACTGGCATAGAAGCCATCACACAGGCCGCTATTGATTCGATAAAGAGTAACATGTGATGTATTGAAACTTTCCTCAGAACCGCTTTCCATGATCTGGTTTGCGATAAAGAGTAACATGTGATGTATTGAAACGTTCACACGTGTGAACTGTTACCAGTCCAATAACGATAAAGAGTAACATGTGATGTATTGAAACGTTGTGATGTTATAGGTTATATCTGGCAGGCTTGTGATAAAGAGTAACATGTGATGTATTGAAACTCTACTAAATCACGTTTCATCATATATCCTCCATGATAAAGAGTAACATGTGATGTATTGAAACGACGCTCCAATCTCGGCATCTCCACTCATTCCATCGGATAAAGAGTAACATGTGATGTATTGAAACACCTCAAGAACTCCATTTCTGTCTTTCTGGTATGCGATAAAGAGTAACATGTGATGTATTGAAACGCGCTATATCCAAGTGCTCCAGCTACCGGTGCAATGATAAAGAGTAACATGTGATGTATTGAAACATCGGTGCCATGTTCATGGTGCTTCTCCATTCATTGATAAAGAGTAACATGTGATGTATTGAAACTTGCTTTTCCGCAGACAAATCCTTTTGTGTATGTGATAAAGAGTAACATGTGATGTATTGAAACGTCTTATCTAACGCAATTGCCTTTCCACTGATGGGATAAAGAGTAACATGTGATGTATTGAAACTAGGAATCCTGCATCTGCACCAGCGTTTCCCTGACAGATAAAGAGTAACATGTGATGTATTGAAACTTTCTTCAAACATAGTTTTTTCTCCTTTCGCATTGATAAAGAGTAACATGTGATGTATTGAAACGGCTCAAAGTGTTATATCCCGGGCAAGTTCTGACGATAAAGAGTAACATGTGATGTATTGAAACATGCGGAAAAGAATCGTATTACCGCACTCGATGGGATAAAGAGTAACATGTGATGTATTGAAACCAGTATACAGTTCTCTTTTGATACATATCGGTTCTCGATAAAGAGTAACATGTGATGTATTGAAACATTAGAATCGTTCTAATTTCCCCAAAGTCACCATTGATAAAGAGTAACATGTGATGTATTGAAACGTTAACAGAACAGTAAACCAGATATATTCAATCGGATAAAGAGTAACATGTGATGTATTGAAACTTCACAAGATCATTGACAGTCATTCCATCCGCATGATAAAGAGTAACATGTGATGTATTGAAACTCGGGTATATCGCAAACGTAAACAAAGATATGTCGATAAAGAGTAACATGTGATGTATTGAAATTTTCTTTTACGATCTCTTCATAGAAATTATAGAAGAACCAGAGAATATATTTGGATAAAGAAAACCAATGGCTTTGAATGTTATCAGTCTGCACCATTGTTTTTTTTAGTTCAGTTAATTTCTGAACAGTAATGGTTGTCGGGATTTTTGTACAGCCATTTGGTGTAAACTGTTAACATTAGAAAAAGAAATCAAGGGGGACTGGCAGATGAAAGGTTATAACACAAGCAACGGATACATGGGATACGTAGAATGCAAATACATTTTATTTGCCAGTGAACAAGAATATTTCGAGTTTATGGAAGATTAAGAAGGAGGAAGGAACATGAGCAAGGTCTATTTCACACTGACAGGAACAAAGCACTATTTCGGAAAAGATTTTCTAAAAAAGGAACGAAGATCCACTTAGAAAAAGAACCGGACAATGAGCATGACAAGGAAGCAATTAAAGTAACTTACGAAGGTCTGGGAAAGATTGGATATGTGGCAAACAGTTCTTATACAGTAAAGGTGATTTATGAACAGAAAAAGTATTTCATGCACTACAGGGGTTATATCTATGTTATACTTGAGATGATATTGAAAGTGAAAAACTTACCAAAAGCTACATAACAATATGAATAATTCTTAAAGGTTGACACTTGAGGAGGACTATGGAAATTATGGAAATATCAAAAGCTGATTGGAAGTTATATCGTGAGCGTGTTTCAGACTGGCAGGAACATTATATGGAGCAGCTCATCAAGGAATATGTCGAATTGCTTACATCTCCGGGAAACGCTTCGGATCATTTTTGGGAACTTGAAAAGAGAATAAAACAGGATAAGAAACATCCAGGTGTTTTAATCGAACTTCGTAAGTCGACAGCATTATGGGATATTGCGTATTTTATCAGAGATAAAGTAATAACGATGAATGAGCTTGAAGGATTCAGTGAGGATCTGATTGATGCTGTAAAATTAATCTTGAGCCGATGAGAAAGATTTCCGGTCAGGATAAATAAGAATTAGAAATGAAATACAGGAGAAAGTAAATGGTAAAGCAAATAGTAAGAGACATTTTCTTTTTAGGCCAACCATCCGAGCCGGCCACAAAAGCAGATATCCAGATTGGAAAGGATCTGCAGGACACACTGCAGGCGAACCGGGAACGGTGTGTTGGTATGGCTGCCAATATGATTGGTGTAAAGAAGAATATCATTATTGTGAATATGGGATTCATAGATGTTGTGATGTTCAATCCAGTGATTGTTTCAAAGCATGGCATGTATGAGACAGAAGAAGGTTGTCTGTCACTGGACGGTGTTCGCAAGACAACCAGATATCAGGAAATTGAAGTAGAATATTATGACTTCAACTGGAAAAAACAGCGGCAGAAGCTGTCTGGATGGACTGCACAGATCTGTCAGCATGAGATCGATCATTTGTTCGGAAAGATAATATAACCGAATGCGGATTGAGAATAGCTGCTTAACTCGACTCAAGTAATGAAGCGGATTGCGAGGTGACTGATATGCTGAAAAATGTACTGATTGTAGTGGATGATATAGAAAAATCCATAGAGTTTTACAGGGATTTATTTGGATTGCAAGTGATTCTTCAGAATGAAGGAAATGTGATTTTATCAGAGGGTCTTGTTTTGCAGGACGCTGGTTTATGGGAAAAGACGTTGGATGAGATTTCTACTCCATTTAATAACAGGATGGAACTGTATTTTGAGGAATTTGATATAGACGGATTACTTGCAAAGTATGAATCCGGTAAGTATTTCGTCCGATATGTCACTGAGCTAACTGAACTTGCAGGTGGTCAGAAACTTGTAAGGCTGTATGATCCGAGCGGTAATCTCATCGAGGTTCGCACTCCGTTCAGGGGTAATTAAAGGAGAAAATGATACAGAGTGTGGAAGTAAGAAATTGAGGTGATAAGCCATGGCTTCATTTGATCAGAAGCTCCGTACGTTACGCCTGATGGAGATTATGCTTGAACGTACCGATGATGAACATATGTTAAATGCATCGGAATTATGTACGATTCTGGAACAGGAATATGGTATCAGTACGGACCGAAGAACAATTTATACAGAGATGGAAATTCTTGATAAAATTGGACTGGATATCCAGCAGAAGAAGGGCAAGTGTCCTGGCTATTATATTGGTGCCAGGGATTTTGAGCTGCCGGAGTTGAAGCTTTTGGTGGATGCAGTTCAGTCTTCTAAATTTATTACAGAAAAGAAATCTAAAGAATTGATACAGAAACTGGAGAAGCTCTGTTGTAAGACAGATGCCGAAATGCTTTCCAGATATGTCTTCATCGTAAACCGGCCGAAGACAGAGAATGAAACGGTGTATTATAACGTAGATTATATTCACACAGCTATTAATGAGAATAAAGAGATTAAATTCCATTATGTGGAATGGACAGTTAAGAAGGAGCTGAAATTGAAAAAGAATGGAGCCTTCTACGTTGTCAGTCCCTGGGCGCTGACATGGGATGATGAAAATTACTATTTAGCTCACAGTTTTTTTGCTGGCTTACCGGTGTCGGATCCGGGATGAGGATTGTCGGACCGGAAGATGTAAAGCAGCAGTATAAAGAGTATCTGCCAAGTGTGCTTCGAAACTATTAGTTTTGGTAGACTGGGAAAAATTATTCTGAAAAGTCAGAAAAAAGCTTTTCTATTATTGTATTACATGATATACTGAATACCGAAATGAATGATATGCAAAATAGGATTTTATGCGTCAAGTGTTCGGTGAATGGGGAGTTGTCACTGAAACGAAAAGTACGTCTTACGGTATATTATCCGCACCCGTTGCAAACAATATAAGAGGATATCTCATATTGTGTTAGGGAATGTTTTCGACATACATTCTATCACAATTGGAGATATCCTTTTTTACTGAATATCCACTTGAGTGTGTTCAAAAGGATAATCTCCATTCAAAAAATACAAAGGAGGTTATTTTTTAATGGTTGACAAGCTGAAAATTGAGCAGGCAGTCCGTCTGCTTCTGGAAGGTATCGGTGAAGATATCACGCGGGAAGGTCTGATCGATACTCCTGACAGGATTGCCCGTATGTGTGAAGAAATTTACGGAGGTCTTGGCCATGAAGCGGACCAGCACCTGTTGAAGCAGTTTCCTGTAGAGAATAATGAAATCGTACTGGAAAAAGACATCACCTTTTACTCCATGTGTGAGCATCATCTGATGCCTTTTTATGGAAAAGCTCATCTTGCATACATCCCCAACGGCAAAGTTACCGGTTTAAGCAAACTGGCACGTACAGTAGAGGTTTATTCCAGAAGACCACAGATCCAGGAACGGCTTACCGTTCAGATCGCAGATGCTTTGGAGCGTACTCTGGATCCAAAAGGAATTATGGTAATGCTGGAAGCGGAACATACCTGTATGACCATGCGCGGAATAAAAAAACCAGGTAGCAAAACGATCACTACTGTAACCCGTGGTGCGTTTACAGAAGATAAGGAACTGCAGAAAATGTTCCTTTCTATGGTAAAAGGATGAATAACAATTTTTCAGATATGGATCGTGTCAATCAGATCTGGGGGCACCCGGTTTATCAGGAACACTATAAAAAAATACAGGAACTTGAGAGTGAACGGATCTTCTGCCGTCATACTCCTGAACATTTTCTGGATGTTGCGCGGTTGATGTACATTTATGTACTGGAGGAACATCTGGAGCTGCCCAAAGAGCTTATCTATGCAGCAGCACTTCTTCATGATATCGGACGTGCACAGCAATATCAGCACAACATTCCACATGATATTGCAGGAGTAGAAATCGCACGGGAAATTCTGACAGATCTGCACTTTGCAGAACAGGAAAAAGAACTGATTTTGTCTTCCATTGGACATCACCGAAAAGGAGATTCCTGTAGTACGCTGGCAGCACTTCTTTATAAAGCGGATAAGCAGTCCAGAAATTGTTTTTTATGTTCCGCAGCTTCTGAATGCTATTGGTCTGATGATAAAAAAAATATGAAAATTGAATACTGATCTTCTTTATAAGCACAAAAGAAAGGATGGGCTCTGCTCATGAAAATTGGAAACCGTTTTTTTGATACTAAGAATCATACTTACATAATGGGAATCTTAAATGTTACCCCTGATTCCTTTTCGGACGGCGGCAAATGGAATCATATAGATGAAGCTTTGAAACATACAGAGGCAATGATTGCTGATGGTGCAGATATTATTGATATCGGAGGCGAATCTACACGTCCAGGCCATACACCTGTCAGTGCTGATGAGGAAGCGCAGAGAGTTCTTCCTGTTATTGAAGCGGTCAAAAAGCATTTTGACATTCCTGTTTCTGTAGATACTTTTAAGAGCAGTGTTGCTGAAAGTTCTATCCAGGCAGGAGCTGACCTGGTTAACGATATCTGGGGATTAAAATATGATCCGAAAATGGCAGCTGTGATCGCAAAATATGATGTGGCCTGTTGTCTGATGCACAACAAATCTAATACAGAATATCAAAACTTTCTCATTGATATGCTCGCCGAAACACAGGAATGTGTCAATCTTGCAAAGCAGGCTGGCATTAAAGATGAAAAAATCATGCTTGACCCGGGAATTGGTTTTGGAAAAACATTTGAAATGAATCTGGAAGCAATGAATCATCTGGAGCTTTTTCAGAATCTGGGATTTCCGATTCTCCTTGGTACATCCCGCAAGTCAATGATCGGACTGGCGCTGGATCTTCCTGTAGATCAGCGGGTAGAGGGGACTTTGGCTACCAGTGTAATTGGCGTCATGAAGGGATGCTCTTTTGTCCGTGTCCACGATATTAAAGAAAACAAGCGTGTGATCCAGATGACAGAAGCAATCTTAGGATGCAGATAAATTGCTGGCACAAAACAGATGGTAAATATAAATAATATACAGAAAGGCTTTACTGTTATGGATGAGACCAGATTAGATAAAATAGAAATTAAAGAGCTGGAGGTTTTTGCAAACCATGGTGTATATCCCGAAGAAAATGTTCTGGGACAGAAATTTGTTATTTCTGCCACGCTTTTTACCAGGACACGTCTGGCGGGATTAACCGATGAGTTGTCTGCTTCCATAAACTATGGCGAAGTCAGCCATATGATCACTGATTTCACCAGAAAACATACTTATAAACTTCTGGAATCTCTTGCAGAGAATCTTGCAGAAATGCTTCTTTGCTCTCTTTCCGGACTTGAAAAAATCACTCTGAAGATCGAAAAGCCCTGGGCACCGGTTGGTCTTCCTCTGAAAACCGTATCTGTGGAAATCACGCGGAAATGGCATACTGCTTACATTGCTTTTGGCTCTAATATGGGTGATAAAAAGATGTATATAGACAATGGAATCCGTGGTCTGGCAGAGACAAAAGGATGTCGTGTAGAGGCAATTTCCGATTATCTTATCACAGAACCTTACGGAGTTACTGATCAGGATGAATTTTTAAATGGAGTCCTGAAAATGCGGACACTTCTTACTCCTGAGGAATTGCTTGTGCGACTGCATCAGTTAGAACAGGAGGCAAACAGAGAACGTATCATCCACTGGGGACCGAGGACACTGGATCTGGATATCTTGTTCTATGATCAGGAAATCATTGATATGCCAGATCTTCATATTCCCCATATTGATCTGCACAACCGAGATTTCGTTCTTGTACCAATGAATCAGATTGCTCCGTATCTGCGACATCCTGTATTAAACCAGACCATTTCACAGCTTCTGGACAGCCTTCTGAACAAATCTGAAAATACTGCAAAATACCGTTAGAAGCCTTTACAAAAAGTTCAAAAACCAAAGCCGAAATTCTGGCGTTTCTTGAGAGCGCATAAATAGTTAATGCCATCATTCGCAGCATGTGATTGATGGCGCGTGTTGGTTTGAGTAGGAAAACATGAGAAGTTAGCATAGAAAAAGAGCCTCTTTTGGGCTCTTTTTCTATGTTAAGAATACAGGTATCGAAATCAAACTGTAATATTAGCAAGACCGTAATTGAAAAACGACAGTTTCATAAGGTTTGAGTGAGAGAACTCCATTATGAAAATCAATCGAATTTTCTTCATAATTAGAAATAATCACCGGAGTATCTGGCTGTAATTTTACATCTGCTTCTTGATATGCAAATTCCTGTGTTTCCTTAGAGAAGTTGTGCACAGCCAGCCAGGTTTCACCCTGATAGCTTCTGGTATATGCGATCACTGGTCCTTTTTCCGGACAGCAGAGCTTGAAATCTCCATGAGCCATTACCGGATGTTCTTTACGCAGAGCAATCAGTTTCTGATAAAATCTGAAAACAGAGTTGTCATCTTTCATCTGGCTGGCGGCGTTGATTTCCTTATAGTTTGGATTTACGCCAATCCATGGTTTATGCGTTGAGAAGCCTGCATATAAGCTGTCGTCCCACTGTACAGGAGTTCTTGCGTTGTCACGGCTGATACTCTGGGATTCAGCCAGTGCTTCTTCCGGGGAAGAACCCTGCTCGATCATGGTCTTATAATAATTGCGGGTATCAATATCGTCATAGTCCTCAATTGAAGGATAAGCAACATTGGTCATTCCAAATTCTTCACCCTGGAAAACAAACGGAGTACCAGGAAGCGTATGAAGATAAGCTACCAGCATCTTGGCAGATTTTTCCCAATATTCCTTATCATTTCCATAAAGAGAAACCTGACGAGGTTTGTCATGATTGCTTAAAAATCTTGCCCACCATCCGTCTTTTTTCAGAACTTCGTAATCTTTCTTAAGGTCACGTTTCATTTTCTCCGGTGACCAGGTCTGAATTTCTACGATCGGAGGAACAAAAGGAATGGACATATTAAATTCTTTGCTTGCAGCACTGGAATAATTGATAGCATCCTGTTCATTGTTAATGTTGACTTCTCCGACTGTCATCAGGTTATCCGGAGCCATGGTTTCAGCTACCATTTCCCGGATGTAGCGATGGGTTCCTTCCAGATTCACGCATGCTATGGTACCGATTGGCTCATTCATATCTGCACGTCCGTCCAGACCTTTATCCAGATAGCTGATGGCATCAATGCGATATCCGTCGACACCTTTCTCATTCCAGAAACGGATAATATCAAAAATTTTCTCTTTGGTTTCCGGGTTATCCCAGTTCAGATCCGGCTGTTCTTTGGCAAAGAAATGAAGATAGTACTGTCCTCTTTCCGGGACATATTCCCAGGCGCTTCCGCCAAAAACAGACATCCAGCAGTTTGGAGCACCACCGTCCGGCGCAGGGTCACGCCAGATATAGTAATCACTGTAAGGGTTATTACGGGATTTCTTTGATTCCTGGAACCATACGTGTTTATCAGAAGAATGGTTCAAAACCAGATCCATAATGATGGCAATTCCACGTTCATGTGCACCATCGCGGAATGCTTCCCAGTCATCCATCGTTCCGAATTCTTCCATAATTGAGAAATAATCCGAAATGTCATAACCGTTATCTACATTTGGAGAAGCATAAACAGGGGACATCCATACAGCATTGATTCCAAGCTCTTTCAGATAATCCAGCTTCTCGATCATTCCCTTTAAATCACCGATTCCATCGTTATTTCCATCTTTAAAACTTCTCGGATAAATCTGGTAGATTACCAGATCCTTATACCAGTCTTTTTCGTGTTTCATAAAAGTATCCTTTCGTCAGGCATACCAACAAGTTAATTCAAGAAATCAACTTGTTGGTATACTAATTGCATAAATAAGTTCTGAAAATATTATATGATATTGTGCAAAAAAACGCAAGGCGGTATTTGAGAGGAGAACAGGGGATAATTATCTGGGCGTGATTCTTGATTCAGAACCATTGCCGGAAAGAAAAATAGAAGTTTATGGAGATTCCGTATCTGCCGGAGAAGTATCTGAGGCAGTGGACTATACAGGAAAAGAAGATCCGGAGTATAACGGAGAATATTCCAATAGCTGGTATTCTTACGCGTGGATGACTGCACGAAAGTTAAATGCGCAGATTCATGACATTGCACAGGGCGGAATTGCTCTGATGGATCATACAGGATGGTTTTATGAACCTGAAGCTATCGGTATGGAAACAGCGTGGAATAAAATTCATTATAATCCGATCTTCGGAGAAGCGAAAGAATGGGATTTTGCAGGATATACGCCACAGGTCGTTGTTGTTGCAATCGGACAGAATGATAACCATCCGGATGATTATATGAAAGAAGACTATCATAGTGAAAAATCCAGGAAGTGGAGAAATAGTGTCTCTTTAAGCGAAATGGAAAAGGTACTCCGGGGCATCTGCGTATTCCGGAAGCAGAAGAAATGTCACAGGAACTAGCCGATTATATTGAAAAACTGAATGTAAAAGGATGGGACAAGGAATGGGAAAAATAAATCTTTCAAGACTGAAAAATTGTATGGTGAGAGCTGAAAAAGGGGAAGAACTGAAAATTGGATTTTTTGGTGGTTCCATTACTCAGGGCAGTCTTGCTACCGAAAATGCCAGACGTCTGACAATCAGGGAAATTTCTCCGGAACTGGAAGGTTTCCGTGCAGATACAGAAGAAAAAACAGGACATCTGGATCATTTCAAAAATGGATGGATCGGTAAGAAACCAGGAGATAAGATTACTTTTGAAGTGGAAGCTTCCTGCATTGCTGTACAGTATAAAAAGATCATCCATAAACCTGCGCTTCGTGCCAGAATGATTCTGGATGGAGATGAAACAAATGTAATACTCCTGGATGCAAACACCGATCAAACGTATAACAGATATGCTCTTTTTATTAATGCAGAGAAACTTCAGCTTTATCTTTAAAATCATTTCTAAATATCAATGCAGCCCCGGCAATAAATACAAAACAGATTACCCATGTAACCGGTTCGCAAATGCAAACGGCAATATAGCCTTTTACAGGTACGATCCAGAAAGCAAAGATAACTTTACCGATCAGTTCCAGAACACTGCAAAGCAGAGGCGAAAGCTGATGGCGCATTCCCTGGAGAGCATTTCGCATAATAACGAGAAATGACATCGGTGGGAACATGGAAGTACTGATTCGGACATAAAGAAGAGCATTGTCAATGACTGTTGGATTGGTACTTCCTGTGATCAACCGTACGGCATAAGGTGCGATAAAGATTGAGAAAGCAACTGCGATCAGCCACCAGATGAGGTAAAGACCGAAAGCAACTTTCACCCCGCCCCAGATACGGGAACGCTTGCCGGCACCGTAGTTCTGGCTGGAAAAGGTTGCAGTGCTGGTCGAAAGGGCAGTTCCCGGCATCATAAAAAGCTCTGTCAATCTGCGGCCGCCTACCTGGGCTGCTATGTATACATTTCCTAAAGCGTTAATACTGCTTTGTAAAATAACACTTCCGATACTGAATACGGCGTTCATCAGTGCCATGCTCATTCCGGTAACAAACATTTCCATTACAAATCCAGAAGATACATGCAGATCCTCACGTTTCATATGAAGTTGAGGATAATTTTTCAGTATATAGAAAAAGCAAAGGATAACGCTGACAGCCTGTGCCAGAATAGTAGCGGTAGCTGCACCCTGCACACCGAAGTGTAATGGTCCCATAAACAAGACATCCAGAATCACATTAATTACACTGCTGACGATCAGGAAAATCAGCGGCGTGATACTGTTTCCAATCGCGCGCAGAAGTCCGGATTCCGTATTGTAAATCATGGTCAGCGGAATTCCTGCCAGAATTACAGTGATATAACTCATGGCGCCGGCAAAAGTGTCCTCTGGTGTCTGAAGAACCCGAAGGAGCGGATACCGGAAAATAAGGAATCCGGCAGTCATTATAACTGCGACTGCAAATGATAAAATGATCATCCAGCAGGCGGATGTTCTCATTTCATCCATCTTGCCGCTTCCAAAACAACGGCTGACAGGGAGTGAAAGACCGTTGGTTAATCCAATACAGAAGGAAGTGATCAGACTGTAAAGGGCAGCAGTGGCCCCAATCTGAGCTAATGCATCGTCACCGAGTAAATGCCCGGCAATCGCAGTATCGGCGAGGTTATAAACCTGCTGAAGAACACACCCGACAAAAATGGGGAAAGCAAATGAAAGCAGAAGCCTGGCAATGTTTCCGTCTGTCATGTCAAGGACACGACTCTTTTGAGTTGATTTAGACATAGGTAGTACTCCTTAATAATAGTGTTCATCCCTGATTAGAATAGGTGGATAACACATTAGAGAATAATGATATTTAGTTAAGACTGTTATAAGTCAGGATAACATATTGCATAATTCTGATATTACAAACGAATTATAATGCCAGCAGAAATTATTGTAAAGACAGTTTGCTTGTTAAAATGTGCAAAGTATTAACAGGCTGTCGCTTTGGATTGTGTATAAAAAATAATTGTGATAAAATAGGCGCGTAAAAGTGGACTAGTATGGCTCACGCTAATTAGCGTGAGTCATACTAGATGATGACGGACGAGGAAGAAAATGAACGCGAATTTTGAATATTATAAAGTATTTTATTACGTATCGAAATATGAAAATCTGACCAAAGCAGCGGCCGTATTAAAGACCAGTCAGCCGGCAGTGACCAGGACGATACATAATCTGGAGAATATATTGGGGTGTAGATTATTTATACGAAGCAAGAGTGGAATGAAGCTGACTCCGGAGGGACGGATTTTTTATGAATATGTGGCGGCCGGATGTGCGCAGTTTTTCAAAGGTGAGGATAACCTGAATAATCTGATCAGCCTGGAAAATGGAACAATTTATATCAGTGCAACGGAGACGGCACTTCACTGTTATCTGTTTGAAGCAATCAGAGATTTTAATATTCAATATCCAAATGTGCACTTCAAGATATTAAATAACAGTACGACAGATTCTGTAAATGCACTGAAAGAGGGGAAAATAGATCTTGCCGTTGTATCGGCATTCTTGCAGGTGTCAGAGCCATTGAAGATGAAAGTGGTAAGAAAATATAAAGAAATTTTGATTGGCGGAACACGTTTTGAAGAGTTGAAGGGAAAGAAAGTTTCACTGGCAGAGTTGTCCTCTTATCCTTGGGTCAGCCTGACATCAGAAGCAATTACCAGAAACTTCATGAATGCATATTTTGCCAAAAATGGACTGCAGTTTTCTCCGGATGTCGAATTAGCAACTACTGATATGATTCTTCCGGCGGTGCGCTACAATATGGGAATCGGATTTCTTCCCGAGGAATTTGCAAAAGATGATCTGGCAGCAGGTAAAGTATTTGAGATAGAAGTAAATGAAGCGCTTCCGCAGAGAAATATTATTCTTATCCATGATACGGAATATCCACAGAGTATTGCATCTAAGGCATTCCAGAAATTCCTGACAGATAGAGAATATGAATAACAGAGCGGGCAGATATCTGCCCGCTCTAAACGTTTGGACACTTGTCATCGGGTATTTTTGGAAATTATTTATGCCACTCCCAGTTTCTGATCTCTTCAAGATCCTGGCCATATTCAGCGATGTACTGTTTGTGCTCAACAAGCTTGTCGTTCATCTTCTGGATTAAGTAAGAACCTTTGTTTCCAAGCTGTGGCAGATGCATGATTGCATCTTTTACAAGGTTGAAACGGTCGATCTGGTTCTGAACACGCATATCGAATGGAGTAGTAATTGTACCCTCTTCCTGATATCCATGAACGGAAACATTGTGGTTATGACGACCATAAGTAAGTTCGTGGATCAGTGTTGGATATCCATGGAATGCAAAGATAACCGGTTTGTCTTTTGTGAAGATTGCATCGTACTCTGCATCACTTAAGCCGTGTGGATGTTTGTGGTCGGATTCCAGTTTGAACAGGTCGACTACGTTAACAACACGAATCTTAAGTTCTGGCATTTCGTCACGAAGGATAGTAACAGCAGCCATGATTTCAAGTGTAGGTGTATCACCACAGCAAGCCATAACAACATCTGGTTCTTCACCGCAGTCATTGCTTGCCCACTCCCAGATACCGATACCCTGTGTGCAGTGCTTAACAGCCTGCTCCATGGTCAGCCACTGGCAGCTTGGATGCTTGGAAGCTACGATTGCGTTTACATAGTTCTTACTCTTGATGCAGTGATCGAAGCAGGAGAGTAAGCAGTTAGCGTCTGGTGGTAAGTACATACGTACCACGTCTGCTTTCTTGTTAGCGATGTGATCCAGGAATCCAGGATCCTGATGAGTAAATCCGTTGTGGTCCTGCTGCCATACATTGGATGTCAGGATGAAGTTCAGGGATGCAATCGGCTGTCTCCAGGAAAGCTGGTTGCAGACTTTCAGCCATTTTGCGTGCTGAGCTGCCATGGAGTCAACGATACGGATGAATGCTTCATAACTTGCGAAGAAACCATGACGACCTGTTAACAGATAACCTTCCAGCCATCCTTCACACATATGCTCGCTGAGCATACTGTCCATGATACGTCCGTCTCTTGCAAGGCAGTCATCAGTATCAAGCATTTCTGCGTTCCAGTCACGTTTCTGATATTCAAATACTTTGTACAGACGGTTGGACATACTTTCGTCTGGTCCAAAGATACGGAAGTTCTTGTTCTCTTCATTCAGTTTGAAGATATCACGGATATATCCGCCAAGCTCGATCATATCCTGAGCTTTTGTCTTGCCAGGCTCTACTTCAATACCGTAGTCACGGAAATCCGGGAGACGAAGGTCTTTCAGAAGAAGTCCGCCGTTAGCATGTGGGTTAGCACCAAGACGTGCATTTCCCTTAGGAGTCAGTTCTGCCAGTTCAGGAATCAGGCATCCGTTTTCATCGAACAGTTCCTGTGGACGATAGCTTTCCAGCCACTCTTTCAGAAGTTCAAGATGTTCTGGTTTTTCCATGGAAATCGGGACCTGATGAGCACGGAAAGAACCTTCAATCTGAAGTCCGTCAACAACCTTAGGACCTGTCCATCCCTTAGGAGTACGAAGAACGATCATAGGCCATACCGGACGCTCTGGATCATTGTTCTCACGAGCATTTTTCTGGATTGCTTTGATCTCTTCGATTACAGTATCCATTGTTTCTGCCATCTTCTTGTGCATTGTCATTGGGTCATCGCCTTCAACGAAGTATGGTTTCCAGCCACAGCCCTTGAAGAAGCATTCAAGTTCTTCATGAGAAAGACGGGAGAAGATAGTCGGGTTGCTGATCTTATATCCATTTAAATGAAGAATAGGAAGTACAGCACCATCAGTGATCGGGTTCAGGAATTTGTTGGACTGCCAGGATGTTGCCAGAGGACCAGTCTCAGCTTCACCGTCACCTACAACTGTAGTTGCGATTAAGTCAGGGTTATCAAATACAGCTCCGAAAGCATGAGCGATAGAGTAACCAAGTTCACCACCTTCATTGATGGAACCAGGTGTTTCCGGTGCACAGTGGCTCGGAACTCCACATGGGAAGGAGAACTGTTTGAACATTTTCTTCATACCTTCCTCATCCTGGCTGATGTTTGGATAAACTTCGCTGTAAGAACCTTCCAGATAAGTATTGGCGATCATGAAGTTTCCGCCATGTCCTGGACCGGAAAGAAGGATCATATCCAGATCATAACGTTTGATGACACGATTGCAGTGTGCATAAACAAAGTTCTGTCCAGGTACGGTTCCCCAGTGACCAACGATTTTCTTCTTGATCTGATCCATTGTTAATGGTTTTCTCAGAAGTGGATTGTCAAGAAGATAGAGCTGTCCGGCAGACAGATAGTTAGCTGCACGCCAGTAAGCATCGATTTTGTCAAGCATTTCCTGATTTAAAGGCTGCTTTTCGAGACATAATTTGTTGTCTTCCATTTTCTTACCTCTTTCTTTGGTTTTGATGTGTATAGATTGGAGTAATACTTTGTTATTTTTTTAACCAAGTATATCCTATCATATCGGAAAAGAAACGTAAAATAGCAATATTGCATTGAAATTATAAGTTTTTGATATGGATAAAAA
>OHAU01001941.1_pt1 | contig 21635 bp, 31 predicted proteins | sample 1577181 | NCBI WGS metagenome assembly OHAU01 (sample SAMEA3541472, study PRJEB24748) | human gut metagenome | biome: human gut; feature: human-associated habitat; material: faeces | place: China | collected 2012 | reverse complement strand
TTTCGATAGGCAGATTCTTCTGTCGGTCGGTAGCTGAGTTGATGCAGTAGGGACAATTGCATTGGCAGTTATTTGTGGCCACAACGCTGATGTAGGCGTTATGATTGACGAAACCGTGCAATGAGCCTATCTGAAATGATTCGTATTGGGGTTGCTTGAAGATTTCAAATGAGTCTGTCAGGATTGTTTTCATAGCCATTCAACTTTATTGTCAGTAGTGAAGACTCGGAAGTGGCATTTTCCGCATTGATACTGGTCGATGGTGTTTCGACCGTCGTATATTTCCATGACCTCGACACGTGCCAATAGGCTGTTGTATTTTCTTGAGATCTGTTTCTTTGTCATTGTTGAGAGTTTATTAATCCAATAACCCACAGAGCTGAGTGAGCAGCAGTCATGCTCTCACCATTCGTAAGGGCTATTATACATTTCTCCCCTAAGGGAGTGATAGTAATAATTTTGTCGGTGTTGATGAGGATCGGATCTTTTACGGTCTCAAATACATCCTCGCCTTCAACCCTGTGTGAAACAGAGCATAATATATTAACCTCTATGAATTTTGCCATAGTTCACAGCTTTAGAACCATGTCAGGACTACAAACTCATTTCTGGGGTCACTCTCGGCAAGCCATTTGCAGATTGTCGAAATGAAGCCTTCAGGCGTCGTATCGACAGAGTGACTTTTCAGCCACCCGCAGAACGACTCTTTGTCATTAGCAATCTCTGCAATGAGCATGACGAGGTCTGCCCTTGGTATGGCAAGCCATTCTGAACTTTCCACGTCTTCTCCATGAAATTGGATGTCACTGCTGTGATCATAAAGCAGCCGGTTGATTTCGGCCATTCTGTTTCCGAAATAGCCACCCCCGTAAGTTACCTGATAGACAGGGGAATGATGGATTCTTAATGCCATTGTGATAGTTTATTGGTTTGACTCTTCTATGTTGATGCCGAGCGTTAACCCGCGAAATGCCTTTGCGACAGCTTTTCTCTTTGCGTCAGGCGACGGGTGGACATACAGGTTGTAGGTCGTCGATACGTCGGAATGTCCGATAATGTCAGAAACTACTTTGACATCAACACCCTTTTCTATCAGTATCGTTGCAAACGTGTGTCTCAGACCGTGGAAATTAATCTGAGGAAGCTTATTGCGCTTGACAAAAAGGTTGAAGCTCTCTCTTAACACTTTTGGGATAGTCGGGCTATCACTCTCAGATGTCACATATCCGCTCCGGCCGGAGAGATTGCCGTAGCGCACTTTGAGCAGCTTAATGACAAGCGGATGCAGCGGCACCTCTCTGTATCCGGCAGTCGTCTTTGGAGCACCGACGAGTTCGATGACCTTGTGCTCTATAGGGTCGTAGACATTGCTGACTGTGCGCCGGATGGTCACAGTTTTGTGGGCGAAGTCAAAATCGCTCCAGCGCAGTCCGCACACCTCGCCGATGCGTAAACCCGTCAGGATTGTCACGGCAAAGATGGCGGAGTATTTGGCGCCTTTCAGTGTCTCGGCATAGGCTACCCTGATAATCTTTTTCTGCTCTGCTTGATTGAAGCTCTTGACAAGCCGTCGCGGCTGAGCGGGATATTTTAGCCGCCATGAATGTGGCGAAACTGTCTCAGCGAGCTGTTGCGACGCAAAGTGCAACAGCATCTTGACAAGAGCTATTCTGTCGCGGCAGTATTTTGACGACGATCCGGTGCTCAGCATCTTGTTCAGCAGCCACGTGGCCTGTTGTTGTCCGAATGTCGCTATGTCAAGAGCGCCGATAAGCGGCTCAATTGACATCCACGACATCGTATAAGTGCACATTGTCGTATGTCTGAGGTCAGGCACCTTTACGGATTTCCATCGCTCAAAAAGTTCTTTGAAATTCATTTAGTAGGTTTATTGGTTTGACTTATGCTATATCGCTGAGCTCATCGTTGAGAGCAATCATGAGGTCGTCAAAATCCTCATCGCTGAACTCCGAGAGCTCGCCGGTGGCGTCGTCGTAATGAGAGGCGATGATTTCTGTCACATGGCCCCATGCGCGGTGCAGGGTGTCGTCGCTGTCCCACTCGCCGCAGCAGCCATAGATGACCTCGATTGTCCAGCCGCCCTGTTCATAGCAGACATAGTTCTCAATGGGGTCGTCGCAGTCGTATTCACAGCCGCCGATTTCGTGGTTGTTGTTGCGCACAAGCTCGACAAGGTCGGGAATAAGGGCGTTGAGGTCAGATTTGGTTTTCATTTTGTGGTTGTTTATCGGTTTGACTTGTTTGTTATTTTTGATACTGCAATTTAGCAAATATCAGTGAATTACACAAATTTTTACACCTCTATTTTGTGCCATTTTGCCTCCTTAACATTTAATCGCAGAAGTCAGTTGGCGGCGGCGTCTTCCTCGGCCATGATGGCGTCGGCGAGAGTGCGGCAGCGGTTGGCGAGCACCCTGACGCACAGCGCCAGCGGCTCAGTTATCTTCATGATATGGCCGAAGCTCTCGGCGATGTCGATACACAGCACCGAGATGAGCACGCAGTAGGGATTCTGTCGGCGGTTGCAGGGTTGGCCGATGCGCTTTGAGATGACTTTGTCCATGTTGCTGTCGAAGTCCTCGACATAGGTCAGTATCATGCGCGCCAGGGCCACGCGGGCGGCTATCTCGTTGTGCTCTTTGCCTACATACTGCCGCGATGCCTCGTTGGTGAACGTACACCAGCACTTGAAGATGTCGATGCTGACATATTCGCGCAGCCGGCCGAGATAGTCCTGATAGGTGTACCATGCGCGGCCGTAGCTCGCGCGCAGCTCTGAGGTATATTCCTCGATGCACTTGCGCAGCTGCCGGGTGTGGCGCTTATACTCGTCAAGCCGGTTCTTGCGGCAATATTTTATCAGGGCGTCGAGCTGATCGAAAGCGAGGGCGGTCAGCATCTGGGGGATGAAGTTCATCATCACGGCCTCGCGGGTGCCGAAGAGGCTGATGCACTCGTCGGACGTCAGAGGTTTGGGACGCTGAGGTGTCGCCGACGGGATGGCGACGCGGTACTTGTCGACACAGACAGGCGGGATGGGCACCGCCGCGGTAGCGATGCCCATCTTTGCCAGTAGCTCCGTGTCTAAGGGTGGCAGATTGCCTGAGACTGGAAGTTCCATTGCAGATTGTGAAAAATTAAGACGGCCCGGATTGCTCCTAACCGCCGAACAGGTTATCTTGACGGGGTGGCACGAGGTCGTCGAAAAGGCCGGGAATCCTCGGCTTCAACGCCTCATACTCGTCGCGAAAGAACTCTTCTTTGGTTCTCCCGCGCTTCTTACCCTTGCGGGTGTGAACATCGTAGGTGTAGGGCGGTATGGGCAACGGCGTCGCTCTGACGTCGTCAATCCACCGCTCGACATCAACATCGTTTCGGTCGTAGACAAGATTCTGGAGATGGTCGGCGTCGCGGCTCTTGCGGCAGTCACACAGCAGCAGCACGGCCTTGCTGACGAATATACGCCCGCGCGGCTCCTTGCGGCCGATGTTGACAAGCTCATGCCCCTGCCAGAGCGCCTCGACCTCGGCGGTGATGAGGCCGTAGCAGTCCTCGGCAGAGATGGTGAACAGCCGCTTCCACACATAGTCGCGGTAACCGCTGTGCCAAAGTTCCAGGGCGAAGAATCCCGCAGTGCGGGCATCGCCGCGGCGGATGGCTTTCTGCATGGCTGAGCTGACCTCGAAGAAGTCATAGCCATTTGTCGTTCTGATAATCATAACTTGCTGTCTTTTAGGTTGGTTAGCTCTGTAAAGTTAGCCATTGTAAACGGATTTTGCAATCGTTTTGGCCGCCTTTTTATCGCCTTTTTGTCTATCTTACAGCAGATTAGAATCGGAACTTGCAGGAGATGTTATACTCGACCATCTGCTTGGTCTTGTCCTTGCTGTTGTTGGTGGCGCCCTTGAGGGTTATGCTGTCTCCAAAATTCTTTTTGATGAACAGTATCGAGCGCCGCTCTTCCTCCTGATTGCGGAGCGCGGCAAGCCCGCCGGAGTTGACAAAGGTGCCTTTCTGAGCGAAGTTGTAGCGCAGATCCGTCAGGACGCGCCGCTCTTTGTATTTCATGTAGCACGAAATCCAAAAGTCTTCTTTCAGTCTCAGCTCTTCGTTCCACCAGACGTTCTTGCCGCGCCTCACTCCGTAGGAGCAACCCGTTATCATCCTCGACAGCGAGTAGTAGCCCCACTCGTTATACATCACCGGCGAAATCGCCGAGGTGAAGCCGAAGAGGTGAACATCGAGCAGACAGGCCAGCTCGTAGAGCGATTCTATTATCGCCGTGACCCGTTCGGGGTCGCGTACGACGCAGGTCTCGCCTTTCTCGCAGCAGAGGTTCTTGACGGCATAGACGTCGTCGTCGAGCATCATCATGTCGCCGAAGTGGCGCGCCATCCAGTTGCGTTTCGGTATCAGGCCGACCACGTCGTCAGGGTGCTTCACTATCTCACATTCGGGATTAAATTGTTTATAGAGGTCAGCCTGACTCTCGGCAACGCAGAGGATGGGGTTGCAGACGAGCTTCTTCGAGAGCACTCTGTCGTGGCGCTTATGCGAGGGGATGACAATCTTTAGGTCGCTCATACCCTCGCGCCCTCCAGAGCGCTGCGGACGTCCTTGACGTCGATGACATTGCTCTTGCCGACCTTGCCGGTCTTGTAAGAGCGCATACGCTGCATACCCAGCCGCTCGCGAAGCCAGTTGCTGTCGACTTCGTTGCCCGACTGGATGATGAACAGCTCATATTTCTCATCGTATTTGGGAACGAGCGGATAGACGGCGGTCTCGTCGGTGATGGCGTCGAAGCGCTCCCTGAAAGGGTCGCTCTTCTTCTCGGGGGCGAACTCTACGCCCCAGTCCTGAAGCTCCGTCTTGTCCCACTCGTTGGCGATAACATCCATGTCATTCTCGCCGAAGCTGACATTGTCCTTTGTGGCATACTCACGCAGCTTCCTGACGTCGGTGTCAGGGTCAAGAACCTTACAGGGCAGCTCTTTGTAGCCGAGTTCCTTGCAGGCTCTCAGGCGCAGATTGCCGCAGACGACAATATATCGGCCGTCGGCATACGGAAAGACAATCAGCTCACGCAGAGAGAGCATTTCGGGCGATTCCCCGATGCTCTTCTTCATGGCCTCGTATCGGAAATCCCGAAAGAACCGGGGATTCTTCGGGAGTCCTTCAAGTTGCCCCTTGTTGTAATCCAAGAGGCGGATTGCTAAAACTGTGTTTTCGGTCATTGCTATTTTACATCATCATTAATTACGTTATCGGAATAGCCATTAACGAAACCTATGTTTTTTGCCGGGCCTGTAACTCCAGCGTGTCGCGGAGCAGCCCTTCCATACCATTGCAGCCAATGCGCTGAAGATATGTCAACGCGGCGATTATAACCTCAGCCGCGCACTTCTCCTTTTCGCTCCTGTCGCGGAGTTCAAGGTCCCGGAAATCTGTGGCGTTGCATAGCGCGCGCCATTGTCGCGATATGCCATACAACGACACAGCCGGTGACGAAGCCGGCGTTATCCTGCCATTGGCGATTGCTGCCTTTTCGCATTGCTGCGCGAATTTCTTAAGCGGTATTGCCATTGGTAAAGATTTTTGGTTTGGTGAATGACTGGATTATCTAATACCAATGACAACAGGGGGCGATCTGCTTTGCCGGTTCATAGGTGCGAATCAAATCAGACGGTCTCTTATGATGTCGATGATATAGCAGACGCCGACTATCAGAGCGGCAAGCGCCAGCGAGCCATACAGCGGCAGCAGTATCAGCCACCACGGCATATCTGTCGCGCCTGTAAGCCTCAGAACGGCCAGAATTACGGCGGCGAGCACCAACAGGCCGACATTGATTGTCAGCGAAACATTTTCTCTTTTCATGATTCAGATTGGTTTATAGATTTAGTGAATATCGGATTTGTGCTCCCGACGGGTCCGACCCCGCAACCGCAACATATACTAACCAAAAATCTAAACATCATTCTAATAATTACCACATTGCCGCGCGGCATTTAGCGGCGTTATCGGGGGCGTAAAACCCCGCCGCGCCTCACGGCGAAGCGGGGGTGACAGTGTTGTCGGTAATTCAAAATAAACCTTATTACATGAATAAAAACGCTTTCGTTTCAGGGGCGGCCGATGCTCTCGACGCGCCGCAGAATATGTTCGGCATGGTGGAAGCTGAACCCGCGCTCGACGCCGAACACCGAGCAGGCGTAGCTGCCATCTTTGGGGTTGCACCGCTCTCTGAGGCCGCAGTCGTCGCAGTCCGACGGGCCGCAGCTCTCAGAGAGCACATACATCTCGCCGTCAATGATGATGGCGTTGAGATTGTTGTTCATTGTCTATATTTTGATTTTTCAGTCGAAAAGGGAGCGGACGCAAACCTCACTCTCTGCCTTTTTGATGTTCTGAACGGCAGTGGCGAAATAGCTATCTTTCAACTCGCAGCCTATGCCGCGTCGGTTATTTTTGACAGCCATATATATTTCGCTCCCGATTCCAAGAAATGGAGTGAACACAACCTCGCCCTCATTGCTCCATAGATTGACAAGCCGATGAATTACCTCCAGTTGCAGCGGACAAATGTGTTTTTCGTCGCCTTGGGCGGTGCCCTCCTTTCCGTTGAGCACATCCGTGCGCTTAATGTCCATCCACACTGGCGACGCCCACTTTTGCCATACTTCAAGGGGGAAGTTGTCGCGATTAAGGTTCGTGATCGGCTCCCAATCAGCTTCATTGCCTTCCCACTTTTTGAATATAGTAATATATTCGGCCATTCCGATTCCGGTTTTGGAGCTGTCAGAAGTTACCTGCTTATAGAGAAGACGTTGCGTTTTGGTGCGCTGCATTTCCAGGACAGGGTCACAGAAGATTGTGATTTTCGAGTGGAGTTTGAATCCTGACTCCAGTACGTGATGGGTGTGCTCGCCGGTGAAGTCGTACATTCCTGTGTAGCCTGACGAGTTCTTGTATACGCCGAGGTCTTTTGTGTGAACACACATCAGTCGACCGGGTTTCAATATGCGGTAAAGCTCTTTTAACAGGAAAGAATATTGAGTAAAAAAGTCTTCGTGGCTCTCGTTGTTCCCCATGTCGTGAATATAGTTGGAATAAGTGAACAGAGAACTGAACGGCGGCGAGAATATGATGAGATCCACTGAATTATCAGGTATTCTCTTGATTTCAATGGTCGTGTCTCCTTTCATCAGGAATACCTTATCGTCGCGATATTCGTCGTAGGCATACTCTTCGAGAAGTCCATACGAATGTTCATTTACGTTCCGATTGATTTCGCGCTGCATCTCTTCGAATTTGCGCTGCTTTTCTTCTATAATGTTTCTTGCGTTCTGCATTGTGTCAGTTATAATTAAGTGAATATTTACTTCTCCCTCACGACCGAAACGATAAGACCGGCGGACTTGCTGATAGAAGTCCTCAAAAGAGAAATCGGGCGCAACGAAGATTTGGGTGCCGCACTTTTGAAAGTTCATGCCGTAACCGCAAATTTTAGCTTTAGATATGAGAATCCTTATTTTACCGTCAGCAAAGTCGAGCAGTCTACGCTCTTTGTCTGCGTCCTTGTCGCTCCCTTTTACCTCTACAGATTCGGGGAGTAACTTGCGTAATATCTCGCCCTCTTCGTTCTGCTTTATCCATATCAGCACCTGCCCCCCCGTCTCTTTCGCGAGCTTAGCGGCGAGCTCAAGCCGCTCGTGCTTTGTCTTGCGAAGTTCGGCATTGAAGTTTGTGGCGTTGACAATTCCATGAGCGAACAGACACCCGTCCTGCGGCTTTGTCTCTATCTGATGCTCGATATAGTTGAGCTTAGGCAAAACAAACTTCTTGCCAGTCTCGATAAAGCCGATATCTGCAGGGTTCTCGAAGATGATCGCCCAGGATGAAATCCAGCCGTAGAAGTCGGATTTGGCGTGACCTTTGAGCCGATAGTTGTTCATGCCTTCTTCTCTGACGAACCACTTTGAACGCATATCTTGAGCGTCAAGTACGTTTAGGAACTCGGAGTGGTTTCCGATTTCGTTAAGATCGTTGGGTGACGGCGTGGCGGAACAGCAGAGTTTGTAAGGTGTTTGTTTGAACTTGGACGTCAATTCACGGCGGTAATGGCCGGTGAAGTTCTTCAATATAGACGATTCATCGAGAACAACGCCGACGAACAAAGATTCGTCGATGTTGTCTATCTGTTCGTAATTGATGATGATGAGCTTGTCATTATCAGTCCGCTCTGTATAACGAGCTATATGATAACCGAACTTGGCGCCCTCTGCAATGGTCTGCTTGCTAACAGACAAAGGTGCAAGAATCAGCACCGGGCGGTTCTCGTGCTCTGACACTCTCTTTGCCCATTCAAGTTGCATAAGAGTTTTACCCTGGCCGCAACCGGCGAAAATGCCGCCTTTGCCAAGTTTAAGCATTCGGCGAACGCAATATTTTTGAAAGTCAAAGAGAAACGGGGCTAATTCTTCATCCGCCATATCGAAGCCGCTCTGTGATACTGTCGTCTTTTTCTTTTCTAAAAATTCTTGATATTCCATAGTAAGAGCAAGCACCGCCGCCCCAGTGACGAGCGGTGCCGTGTTAAGTTGTTTACGCGTTTTAGCTGATTGAGCTTATTCGAGCGGCTTGCCGTCGAGGCCGTAGCCGAGGGCTTTCAGATTCTTCTCACATTTGGCCCTGAATCGGTCGAACTTGGCCGTGACCTTGTCGCGGGCGGCCTTGTAGGCGTCGGGGCAGTGAACCCGTCCGAGGTCGTCGAGCAGAGGCTCACCGATGAGCAGACACTGATTGCGCTCGCGCATCTGAGCGAACAGCCACCCGTGCATTATCTGAGCCCATGTCTCGGGGTGTTTGGCCACATGGTCGCGTATCTTACGCGGATCTGTCTCGGCGGTGAGACCGACGGCCATTTGCACGGCGAAGTTGTTGACGAGCATGAACGACAGCATGAGCACGCGCTCGTCGTCGGTCAGAGGTTCAGCGACGGGCTTGCACTCCGACAGTGCCGTGATACCGGCCACGGCCAGCGAGGGGCCGAGAGCGTTCTCTTCGCGCTTGAGGGCGTCGAGGATTCCCTGCCCCTTGTAGGGCTTGCCGTCGGCGGTGCGGATGGTGTCGTTATCCTCTGTTCTGACATACCACTGCTGAGGCTCGAACTCGGGCGTGCCCCATTCCCAAAGGCTGATGCAGCGATAGCACTTGCCATCTTCGAGAAACTTCTGAGTGCGCTCGTCGTCGATGCCGTAGATGCATTTGCCCGAAAAGACATTGTCGGGGTCGACAATCTGATAGCCGCGCTCGGCGATGGCCTCTCTGAGGCGCGCAACGCGTTCTTTGGTAGCGGGCGCGTTGCCGATATAACCCTGCCGGATGCAGAGCACCGTCTTGCCGAAAGCAAGCGGCTCGTTCTCCCTGACGAGAACGGGCACCATGGCGTCGATGCGGCTGAGCTGATAGTCGAGCGTCTTGGCGTCGAATCGGGCGCGGTCGGTGCAACGCCCGGCGTCGTTGCTTTTCATTTCCCAGAACAGACAGCCGTGATTGGCGGTGTTGTAGTTGCACTCGGAGCACTTGAGGCCGCAGCTACCCTCGAAGTTCTCGTCGGCCTTGTCGTCGCTCTGATACCATATCGACTTGTCGATGGTCATGAACAGGTTGCTCAGGAATCCCTCGGCCGCTGTCTTGCTCAGCCCGTGGTAGGAGTCGCCATATTGCTTGAAGAACTTGCCCTGATTCTCCTCGTCGAGCTTGGCAATCATCATGGCCGACACAATGGGCATCTTGCCGTCTCTGACAGCGCGCATCAGGTCGGGGATGAGGTTGTTGAGCTTCACGCGGTCCTGAACGAAGCGGATGCTCTTGCCGAAGCGGGCGGCCACTTCCTCGGCGGTGTTGCCTTTCTGGATGAGCTGAGAAAAGGCAAAGGCCTCTTCGATGGGGTCGACATCCTTGCGTTGCAGGTTCTCGGTTATCATCGCGTCGAAAGCCTCGTCGTCGCTCATCTCGCGGACTATGGCGGCAATGTCGTTGAAGTGGTTGTAGGTCGTGCCCTTCGGGGCCACGCAGTCCATCTCGCTCCAACGCTTCGACAGCTCGCAGAGGGCGCGGTAACGGCGCTCGCCGCAGACAATCTCGTACTTGTCGGGGCGGTCGCCATATTCGTTACTCGGGTGTCTGACGGGCCTGACGGTGATGGGCTGTAACAGGCCCTGCCTCTCGATGTTATCGGCAAGCTCCTGAATCGCGGCCTCGTCAAAGGTTTTGCGCGGGTTCATCGGCGAGGGGAACACCGATGACAGCGGGAGTTGTTTTACTTCCATTTGGTTTTGGTTTATTGGTTTGACTTGTAATTGATTACTCTGTAAAGTTAGCAATTATTGGCGGGATATGAAAATTATTTGGCCGCCTTTTTGCCGCCATGTCTTGTCGATGATGCAGAAGAATCCGCGGCGGGCGCACTCGTCGAACAGCTCGCGGTCGTCGGGCTCTATCTCAGCGGGTGCCATCCCGTTCAGCGTCGTGAAGTGCGGCATGGCGAACCGACGGCGTATAGCCTCAATGGCGTCCCTGTCGCGGGTCAGCCATCGGATAACGAGCTTTACCGCCATGACGCGCCGCGCATCTCTACAAAGTTGAACATCTCGTCGCAGCGGTCGCGGATATGGTCGCCGTAGAGGTCGCCTATCTGGTCGGGCGACAGGTTCGAGGTGACGTGGGTGAAGTCGCCACGGCGGATGTCGTAGCGCCGCTGGAAGATATACTGGAACACGTTCTCCATGTTGCCGTAGTAGCCCGTCGGGATACTCTCGCGGCCTACCTCGTCGAAAGCCTGGCGGGGCATCATGATGTAGCTCTCGATGGCGGGATAGCCTCCCATGGCAAACATACCGGCGACGTAGCTCGCGTTGGCGGTGTTGAACCCGTAGGCCCATGTGTCGCGCCGCATCGTTCGGGGGTCTGCGCTGTTGCGGTATATCGCGGGCGGCCTGACTATCGGACAATACCGCCGGATGATTTCAAGCATCGTCGACTTGCCCGTGCCGATGTCGCCCCAGAGCCATAGCCCCTTGTCGGGATCGTAGCGCCCGTCGAGCATCAGGCACCACCGCACGAGGTCGTTCAGCAGCGGCTTCATGTCGGGCGCGATGGTGAATCGCGGGCAGACCTCACGGCACACGTCGAGAAATTTAATTTTCTCCTGGCGGGTTACGCTTCTTGAGGCCGCAGCCCGGCACGATGCGCCCTCTGATGGGGACGCCGCCGCTCGGGCCACTTGGCCTATAGGTTTGGGATTGCTCATTGTTCGTTCGTTTTTCTTTTTCGGCCCTCTCGCGGTAGAATATCCAGCCGTTGGCCTTGCCCTGCCACTGAATGACCTTGTTGCCGTATTTGTCTTTCCACCCGACGGAGTTGTATTCGTCGAAGAACAGCCGCGCCGACAGCTCCCAGTCGTCGAGGCGCGTGTCGGCGCTCTGACTGAGAAAATATCGCCTGACCTCGTCGAGCGTCGGGAATGTCGGCGGCGGGTCATTGGCCTTTGTCGCCCTCTTCGATTTTTTCTCTTTTGGCGACACCAACGGCACCTGCCCTGATGGTGTAGCGTTAGCTACACTATCTGTTTTAAGTTTATTGTTTATAGTTTTATTATAGCTTCCCGTTTTACTTTCCGTTTTACTTTCCGTTTTACTTCCCGTTTTACTTCCCGTTTTACTTTCCGTTTTACTTTCCGTTTTACTTCCCGTTTTACTTTCCCACGGAAAGTAAAAACCATTTTCGGACTCTATCGGGAAACAATAAACAGGGGGTGCGGCCTTTCTCTTACCCGGCCGAAAATCGATGAGACCGCGCTCGCTGAGCCTACACCTGCATTCGATTAGGGTCTTCTCGCTGAGACCCGTCGAGAGGACGGCCCGCTTGTTGGGTAGGGAGAACGGATTCACCCAGCCAATCTTATTGCAGTAGTGCAATAAATAGAAATACAGATTGGCATCTTGGGATTTATAACCCTTCATCTCGACCTCGCTCCAAAAACGGTTGATCAATTCAATATAATTCATCGATAAAGCGGGTATTTGTTCTGTGCTTCTTCGAGGTGTTTCTGCGGGGGAATCTGTAGATAAGAGCAGACGGCGCCGATAAACTCTATCAGGCCATGACAGACGACGTAGACGCTGCCGTTGCGCTCTACGAGAGCCTGCCATTGCTTTTGTGCCGTGCTCTGCGTTCCGGCACTGCTGCCTTTGCGCTTGGGGACTTTCATCTCAATGCAGAGGCTTGCCTTGCCTCCTTTGGGGTAGAGCAGAATCAGGTCGGCAACGCCTCTGACCTGACCCTCATAGACCATCTGAGCGCCCGCACGGGCGCCGCGCCATCCTCCGTTGGGAACGGCGAACAGCAGCGACGCCGCCTCGGGAAATGTCATCCTGAACCACGTCACGCAGATGTGCTGTATCTTCGATTCAGAATAGCCTTGTTCAGCTTCGTTGATTTCTGCTGTTGTCATTGTTGTGAGAATGAAGTCGGGCGGCTTGTGAGGCCGTCCGACGGGTTATCTGATTCTGTATTCGGCGACGAACGCCTCATAGTTTCTGTCTTCGGGCAGCGGGAGCGTTATGCCGAACTCTGTAGCCGCGTCTGCCTTGACCTTTTCGAGGTAGTTTGTCATCTGCAACGTGTTGAGGTCGGTTGTACTGCCGGGCACCCTGTACCACTTATTGCCGACGGCGACGTCGCGGCTGAGATACTTCGATTTGTAATAGTCGTGAAAGTCCTCTTTCGGCGTCCCCGTGGCTTCCTCCATGCACGTGTACCACATCCACATCAACGAGTTTTGTGATATTGTGCGGGGCTTGGTCTTGCGGGTTATGCTGACCTTGTATTCGCCGTTACGGAGCAGTGAGCACATGAAGCTGAAATCCTTGTCCATGGTCACCTCTCCGTCACGTTTTATCAGCGTGGCGTCCATCAGGCGGGGTCAAAGGGCAGATTGTTCACCCCGGGAACGGCGGGCTGCTGTGCTGCCGTCTGAGGCGCCTGAGGGGCGAGGTCATATTGCGGGAACTGCTGCTGCGCGGGCGGGGCCTGTTGCGGCTGAGAAGAGCCGTATTGCGGGTTTGGCGGATGAGCACAGCCTGGCGCGTACCAATAGCCGCCGCCGCCCGCGGGTTTGGGATATTTCTCTTCACAATACAGCGTCCCCTGTTGCTGTTGGGGCTGCTGAGGCGCCTGATAGAACGACACCGACAGGCCCTTGGCGGTGTTGAAGACGCGGCCGTTGTATTCGCGGCCCGTCAGCATGCCTTCGAGGTTGACGCGGTGACCGGGGACGATGCCGTTGAGCATCGCCATCTTGTCGCCTGTAAACTCGACGAGAACGAAGTTCGGGTGAACGCGTCCGTCGCGCTCCCATGAGTCGTCTATGATGAGCTCCCGCTTGATGAAGCTCTGCCCGCCGCTCTTCGACGGAATCTCTATCTCGGCAGAGACATAGTGAACGAGGGCGTTGATAGCTGAGAATTTAATCATTGCTGTTATTATTTAAGGGTGAAACCACCCTTAGTCGTTTTTCGGATGGTGTATTGTTTATATAGTTCGGGATGGTCGGCCTTGAAGCGGGCGGCGTCGAACGTTGCCCGCTCGCTGTCGACGGCGATAGTGGCCTTGAAGCTGCCGCTGTCCCACGACTTGATGCCGTTCTTCTCCATGGCCTCGCGGATGGTCTTCTTTGCCTCGTCGAGGCGCGCCTTGGTCTCCCGCTCTGTGCCGAGAAGTCGGGCGATATAGTCGATGACTTCCTGAGGCGCGATAACGGGCTTGTCGTCGGGGGCGGGCATAGGCAGGTCAGACTGGATACCGAACACCGAGAGGTCGTGGTGGTAGTATATCGGGCCGTTATCGCCAATGACATACTCCGTCGACAACAACTCTCTGACGAGGTCGGCGGGCTTGCGCCCGATAACCCAAAAGGCATCATCGTCGGGCCTGAGCCAGTTGGCGCAGAGCCCCTCGACTTTGATGCCGGGATTCTCTGCCTCGAACAGCTCGGCGTAGACCGACAGCTGCCAGGAAAGATATTCCCTGAGGGCGTCCTCGCTCGTGCCGAAGTAGTCGGGCTTGAAGTAGCCGCACAGGGGATAGAGCCTCAGGTTGTTCGTCTTGGTGTCGGCGAGCCATATGCCCCGCGTCTTCTTATAGAGCCACACGTTGTCAATCTGCGAGGCGTAGCGGATGTTATCGGATACTGTAAGCTCGTTGGCCAGAGGCTCGAACCCGTCGAGGTGGCGTATGTAGGCGTCGAGCTCGGCGCTGACGTCCCATGTCTCGTCAACCTCCTTGCTGCCGTAGCGTGTGGGGACTATCTGAGTGGTCTGCCTGACGCCGAGTTCGTCGTAGGTCTGTATGGCGTGATGCACGGCTGTGCCGCGGCTTCCGGCTCTCGGGATGGCGTATTCCTTGACATACTCGTTGGCCTCGGGATATACACCCAATCCGAGGATCGAGTGTATAAGTCCCGTGATGCCGAGTAGCCTCTTTTCGCCGAGGTAGTAGGTATGGCTCGCCTCGTCGAATACTACGGGGGATTTCTTGAACTGCATCAGTTGGCGGCTTTATTGAGTGCGGCGTTTTTCTGTTGAATGGCCTTGTAGAAGTCCGTGCCGGGCTGACAGAGAGCGGGGGATTTGGCGCCCCACTTATGCCATACGGCGTTAAGCTGCTCGATGGTCGTGCAGCCCGCGGCCTCTGCCATGGCGGCGTTGAGCTGCTCGCCCGTGAAAGCGTAGCCGGATGTTGCAGAGGCGGCTGACGTTTTCATGCCGCCCGCTTTCTTGTCGGCGTCGGTGGCCGAGTTGCCGTCGTCGTCGGTGTCGGCGGCAATGCCCAACATGGCGCATATAGCGTAGCGCTTGGTGTAGGTGATGGCTGAGCCTCTGTCCTGTTGGTTCTTGTATGAACCTATCGGGCACTCGCTCTTGAACCACTGCCCCGACTTGTGAGAGAGCAGCGTCACAATGTCGTTGCCGACTATAAGCTGTGCAACGCTAAGGCCGTTTTTGGCAAGCGTCTTCTGCACTGATTTCAGCACGCCGGAAAGGTCGACGTAACGAGACTTGAAATAGGGATTCTCTTTGTTGAGCGCGGGTTGCTCTACTTCTCCCTGAAAGGCTGAGAGCGCGGCGGAAATCTCGTTGATTTCTGCGCTCATAAATGCCATGGGTTGGTTGGTTGTTCCTTCCATGTCGGTTTGGTTTTATTGGTTTGACTTTGTATCTCTGAGATACGTTGTAAAATTAGCCATTTATAACGGAGTATGCAAGCGGATTGGCCGCTATTTTGACGGCGGCGGGCCGCCTTAACATTTACTGACACATGAGGCCGAAACGCGGCGCGTAAAAGTCTAAGTTCTTGCGCTCGACGTCGACATCTTCGGGGTACCATGTGGCCCGTTGCAGCCAGCCCTCGAAACAGTCCTTGCAGAACCACTGATTCAGCACTGCGATATAGAAGCCGCGCTCAGAGGGCAGACAGGACGCGCGCACCAGTCGCAGATTGCCATTTCAGAGCCGACAGCTTCGGTCAGCTCGCGGGCCGTGCACTCGATAACGAGGAACTTGCCCGCCTCAATTCTTTTTGCCATGATATAAGATGTTTGGTGAGAAATATCTGTCTACTGAATCAGGAAAGCGGCTCTCGATCTGCGCGGCATATGCAAAGGGGTTGGCGTGAATCCATCGGTGGCACGCGTCGCAGAGGCACATCATATTCGAGGGCTCGCTGACAAGCTCGGGGGCGATGCAGACAGGCAGGATATGATGCAGCTGAGCCTCATCATACGCTATCTCGGCGCCGCACATCTCGCAACGATGGCCCGCGGCCTCGAATTGCTCGGCCCTCATGCGGCGGCGCTTGTCCTGTCTCATGATGTTGCGGTTCTTCTTTATCTTCACGGGGCAGTTGGCAATGACGAAGCGCCAGCCGAAGATGCTCAGCCTGAAAAACCTATTTTTCATTTTGGCTGTTGCTGATAAATTCGGCCACTTTCGAGAACGCCTCGGCGAAGTTGCCGATATTCTCGGGATAGATGGTTATGCTCCAGCGCTTGGCCTTGTCGTAGTCCTCATTGAACTCGCGCTCAGTCACCTGCATATACATCCCGCCTGAGGGCAGGCGCACGGCGTCGATGAAGTAGGCGCGTGTGCGTGTCATCACGCACTGGGAAAATTCGGGCTTGTGATTCATGATGATGTATTTTGATGATGTGCGGGCGGTACAGGATTCGAACCTGTCTCTCTGCCTCGGCGAGCGTCGGTGCACCTCGGCAGCGTTCCGGCCATCTGAACTGACCGCCCTGAAAAGTTGCCCTATCTTCACAGACGGGGCAACGGAAGTAAAATTGGATTCTTTCTCTCCGTGGAAATTGCTTTCGCGGACGGCGCGGGCCTCGAACCCGCATCTCTGCTTGCGCGCCAGACAGCGTTTAGCCTGTTAAACTGGCCGTCCTGAGAACCCGCGCTATCTTCACAGGCAACGCGGGGAATAACGGTATTCTCTAAACTCAATAAAAACTACAAATGAGTAGTCGAGAGGGCCGGAGTCGAACCGGCCTACAGGTTATTCAGCCACGATTATTCACCTGCGCCCGCCTCTGCGGGTGGCACTTGCCGCGTGCCGTCCTCCCGTTGGAGACCGCGCTATCTTCGCAGACGGCGCGGGAAATGTCTAATACCAAAAAAAGAAGTTATGGGGACAAAGATGTCTCTAACCGAAATCATAATTTAACATTAAACCATCATAGTGCGGAGACGACAGGCTCGACCCTGCAACCGACGGCGTAGCCATAAGCGCCACCTCTCTCCTCATTTCAGGCGCTTGCGGGCGGCGTTTCCCCGCTGTCCGTCTCCATGTGGCCGGGATTGCCCGTCCGGCCGCCGGGGTTTGATTGATATGATGCCTCGACCCTCACGGGCTTCCAGTAGGCAACTTTGGTTACTCTTGCGTTGGCGACCCTCACGGGCCTGTTATCACATTAATCAAATTTTCTTTCTCATGTTGCGGCAGTGCATCAACACCTGAACGGCGTTGCACTTCCACTTGCTGTTCTGGGCGTTGGTGCCCTTCTCAGCCTCTATCTTTCCCGCCGCGATGAGGTTTTCGAGCTTTCCCGGGCCGCCGACAATCCTTGCCGACGTGTCCTTGCTGAAAGTCATACCCTGGAGTGCGAGGAAGATATTCTCCAGCGCGATTTCCGCGGTGTTCACGGAAGTAATCTTGAAGCGGCTCATCGCTCAGGCCGTTCGTGTTACCATCATGCTCTTTGTCTCGAAGTCGGTTTTTGCCGACCATGCCTTTCCCTCGTTCATCCTGTCGGGCAACAGCGTCGTTGCTGTGCACGATCGCACCGATGTAGGGTTGTATTTGTCGCAGGGAAACTGAACGACGTCGCCGACGTTCATATCTCTGAACTCCTCGGCGATGCCGCGGGTTGCTATGCGCGTTATCTTTGCCATATATAAATCTACATTTGGGTTAAACTTGGAGCGGCAGGCGGATTCGCACCGCCGACCTTCAGGGCTATGCCCTGACGCTCTACTGCTGAGCTATACCGCTCTTTTTGTTATCTTTGTGGTGCCAAACGAAAAATAACAATATGAGAAAACTAAGAACCGGGACGCCTGACGCCACGGAAATGTGGGGCGAGGCTGACATCATGGCCCATCTGGGCTGTGACCAGACAAAAGCAAAAGAGATTATGAAAGAATGCAGAAGTAAGTACGGCCTCAGTGGCTATGGTGACATAGAAAAGCACCTGATACTTGACTTTATCAATGAGAAACAGCGCGCGGAGCGTGAGCGTGAGGCACGCCACAACGCCGACATCGCCGTTGCCCGTCAGGTTGCTGTCCTCGAAGAGCAGGTTAAAACTCTTCAGTCGATGTGTGATTCCTCGTCGGCTGATGCACGCAGGGCACGCACACAATCGCTTGTCGCCAACTTCATATCCGGCATCTCTGTTGTCGTCGCTGTCATAGCCTTGGTTCTCGGCTTGAATTAGCGTTAATACTCAGTCCATTTTCTACGGGCGGACACGTCTCAACCCGCCATCCGCTGTTCTATCGGCATAAGCGCGGATGGATCTCTACTTATCGCAGCGCCGACCCGTTTCAAAGTGCCTTTCGCCTTTCGGCTCACTCAGCTGCTTCTTTTTCGGCTGCTGCTCATCGCTGATGTTCCGGCGGTCTCCCGTCCGGCCATTTCAGCGGAATTTCCAATACGTCAAAGAACTCTTCTTAGGTTGTGGGAGTGGCAGGCATGACACCTGCAACCGTCCTGCTGCGAGTGTTGGTACTCTTAACACCCTTTCGGGCACTCGCTACGTCGGCGGACTTTCCCGACTGTTCACTCCCTGCTGCAACCCCTTGCGGGGCCGGGGCTCTCTCGCCCCTGGGCGTCGCTCACTCCTGAGCTGCCCTATGGTTGGTTTGACTTTGGCGGGGTTACTTATCAGCGAATATCGACTGATAGAGGACGGCGATGGCCTGAATCTGCGACTTGACGCGGTCGTTTGTGGCAAGCTCGTCGCGATACCATTTCGAATACATCTCGACGTCGTTGCGGGCCTTTGTCAGGCTCTCACGCACATTGGCGAGCTCTTCATCGACGGCGGCTTTCTGGTCAATCAGGCGCTCGGCGAGGCGGCGGAGTGTGGCGGCGTCGGCAGTGCGGAAGCTGACGAGCATCTCGGGGTCGGCGTCGTCGGCGTCGATGGGCTCGATGTGGAAGTTCAGGCCCTCTTTGTCGATGTAGGCGCCCGCGTCGTTGGCTGAGGCCTCAGAGAGCACGATGGTGTTGTAGTCGGGGAACAGCGTCACGTCGGTTCCGAGAGTGACGGCGAAGTTGGCGAGACTTGTGTAAGAGCCTTTGTCGTTGGCGATGTACTGGATGGAGTTGGTTGTCATTGTGGCAGATGTTTAAGGGGTTAGTATGTTATTTTTCGATAGCTTTGAGGTAGCGTTTGAAGAGCTTGTAGACGAGCAGCTTGCTGTTGACCATGTCGTCGTCAGAGGGTTCGCGGCGTTTGAGGTCGTCGGCTGAGGTCGACAGCTCGATTTTGTAGATGGTCAGGCGGATGAAGTTCTCGGCGCCGGTGGCGTCGCCGGCCATGAGGAAGCGGCTGAGCATTTTCATCTGGCTCAGACCTACCGAAGCGGCTGCGTAGCTGTTCCACGCTTCATTGTAGGCGACGGGGTCGTAGTCGATGCGGTTGAGTGCCTGTCTGGCTTCGTTGCGGATGTTCATGAAGTCGCCGATTTGCTCTTCGACGCTCTCGGTGATGCTTGTGATGGAGGTTGTGGCAGTTTCCATTGAGGTTAAATTTTTGGTTGTTAGAGTTTTGAATTACCAATCAATTCACTATATTTGTAGCGTTTGATTGATTGTGATGCAAAGGTAACGTCAAACGAAAGTATATGCAAGCAATCGCAAGTAAATTATTGTGAATTTAATTTAATAAATATGAATTTGTATTCCCGAATATTGGAATTAAGCAAGATTACCGGAGACACAATGTATAGCCTTGCAAGACATTCTGGCGTCTCGGAATCTGTGTTAAGTCGGTTGAAATCTAATTCGCAAGGAAAATTGAGTAAAAAAAACTTGATTTTACTTGCAAATTATTTTTGTGTAAATGAAGATTGGCTTGAAAGCGGAGATGGAGATAGGGATGCTCCGGGCATAGTTCGTGATACACTAATTCGAGATGGAGCTCTTCATGGTAGATTTGTTGAAATAGCGCAGTATTTTTATGGAGACGAACCATCCTCAGAGGTGGAAAGAAGCATTTCTGTTGATTTAGAACTGATGTCAACATATACAGGCATACCTCAAGATAGAGTTTGGGGGATAATTTGTGACAAACAGTTCCCATTCTATACCGAAGTATTGCAGCTACTAAAGTCCAATAAACAGATCAATGCAAATTGGTTGTTCCTTGGAGTTGGTAATATGTTAAGAGAAACTCCTTCCGCCCAAGAGTCAAAGCGCATATCTGCACTCGTCGACACAATTTCAACTCTTCAGGAAACTATTAATATTAAATCTGAGATAATCGTTACGCTCAATGAGCGAATCAAACAACTCGAATCCAAACTTAATATCAAATAATCATGAAAAAAATATTTTTATGCTTCGCATTGGCTATATTCATTGCGACACCAGCCTATCCACGCAAAGCGTTCGCTGAACTGCTCGGACGGCAAAAAGGCCTATTTTCTAATATGGTCAAAGTGAATGTTGACTTTGGGCAGTATGTGAGTTTTTGGAAACCAGGAGACCAAACAATTGTTGATGAGAATGGGAAAGACGTTGTTTTTAATTCTATGGTCGATGCGATGAACTTCATGGGAGAGCGTGGTTGGGAGTTTGTTCAAGCTTATGTTGTCTCTGAAGGTAGCCAACTTGTATATCATTGGCTAATGACGAAAGATGTCAATTCTGATGAAGAAATTAAGCAGGGGTTTAATGTGCGCGCAGATATGAAAGAAGTAGAGAAGCCTCAATATATTTTGACTTATTTAAAAAAGAAAAAATCAGATACCCAATGGGATGTAATAGATACGGAAACAAAGCGGCTCACGCCTGATGAGCTTAATTCCATCCGTGACGAATGGGTATCAAAATCAAATGATAAATATGATTACGATCTCCAAATAAAGAAAGATTAACCCATCATGAAAAGAATTTTACTCGCATTGTGCATCTGCATCCCGTTCGTGGCGTCCTCGATGAAGATTGCCAAAGACGAAATCGACGAGTTTACGGGCAATCGCACTCTGATAACCTCATGGGAGAAAATCTGCAATGAAAAAATCTCTATCAGGTTCAGGCTTCAAAATAATTACAAGATTCTTGATTTTTATATGGTCAGTAGCGACCCATTAGTTATTGGGAAGGAAAGACCGTTGCTATTCAAGAGCACCACAGATAATATAGGAAGATTTGAGTCGATCGACATGTATAGTAGCCGCGCAGGAAGTAGATATTCAGGTCATGATTGGTGGATTTCTGCATCTTATGAAGGCGACCTATCTTATTTTTCGGAAAATATAACAAGGCTTATTCGTTTGTATGAGACTGACTGTTATATCGACAGAAAGATAGGCGAGGGCGACGGCAAGAAGATTCAAAAGCTCTACGATCTCTTCTCAACAGCCCTCGGCGGTCAACCGGGCGTCGCCTCATCCTACGCCAATTACGTCATCACGTTCATGAAGAGCACTGACGGCGGCAAGTCGTGGGAAGTCGACAGAGAGGAATACAAAAAAGACCTCTCGAAAGACGAGCTCTCAGAGATTGTCAGCGAGTGGAAAGCTCAGTCAAAAGACCGCAAACTCTTCGACTGCCGCATCAAAAAAGACAAATAGCCTCACTCACGGCGGCGCCTGAAAATGACGCCGCCGACACCTAACATTTCCGTTTTATTGTCGGAGCGTTTCCTGACCCCCAATCAACCGCGCTGTCAGTCAGCCACCTACGCGCCTATCGCGAGAAAAGTAGCTATTTTCTCCGACATAGTCAGTCTATTTCACTGAAGAGTTCGGCGC
>OHAU01001928.1_pt1 | contig 21839 bp, 18 predicted proteins | sample 1577181 | NCBI WGS metagenome assembly OHAU01 (sample SAMEA3541472, study PRJEB24748) | human gut metagenome | biome: human gut; feature: human-associated habitat; material: faeces | place: China | collected 2012 | reverse complement strand
CTCACTTTGCTCGCAAAGTGAGGGCCACGAACACGTAGCGAATATAGCCAGCGCTCTAGGGCATATCTTCGTTGGATTTTTAGCCGTGTTTGGCCGCCGCAATATTCGCGCCCCCTCACTTTGCAAGCAAAGTGAGCTACAGTGCTTCGCCCCAGACCTTCGCCGAATGTTCGCGCGATGCCCCTTGTTGCTGCGCCGCAAGCGCCTTGCTACTTGGTCAAAAACCGCGCAGAGATTTTTTTTTTTTTTTGAACGCCAAACGTTATGGTCGTCTGCCATGAAGCTGATTCTGTTGCATAAGCTTAGTAATGGTAAAAGAATAACTTGAGCAATTGCCCAAGTTATTCTTTCACCATTACTTATCCTAAAAATGCACACTGACATCGATGCCGAAGCAACGGGGCTGCCCGATTTGGGCAAACTGGTTGTTCATGCTTTGGAAGGAGAAGACGTCATAGCGCGTGGCCGTGACGTTTTTCGCCCAAAGCGTCAGGTTGACGTTTCCAGCGAACTCGGCGCCAATTCTGGCTCCCGCCACGGCATAGAAGGGCTGCGAGAAGGTGTTGGCCTCGTCCCACCAGATGCGTCCGGCACCTTGCACGTCGGCTCCCAGCGTGAGGGCGCGGCAAAGGGAATTGCTGAGCGGCTGGCGGAATTCTGCGGTGGCACCCAAGGTGTGGGCTGGAGCGAAGGGCACTTTGTTGCCAGTGTAGTCAACAGAAGTGCCGTTGTGCTGCCCGAGGTCGTAGGCCGAAAATTCTGCATTCGTGTAGCCGTAGGACCCTGAGAGGTTCAGGCGATCGTTCAGCAGGGAGGCACGCAGCGTCAGTTCCGCACCGCAACTGCGGGAGCGTCCCGCGTTGACCATCACGCGCCCCATGCCACTTTCGGCAAAACGGGCGAGTTGCTGGTCTTTGGTGTGCATATAAAAGAAGGTGTAGAACATCTGCAAATGTTGCGGCACGAGCGTGAGGTGTCCGCCAAGCTCATAGTTCCACGTCTGTTCTGGCTTATAGGCCAGCGTGGCCAACGACGGTTCGGCCGGCGTTTTAGCGTCGAGGATGCCCGTCATGCCCCGAATGGCGGCTTTTTTCTGCGCCTCGAGCAACGGGAGGGCGTTGATGGTGGCGATGCTGAAATCTTTGATGCCAAGCATCATGTTTCTCTGCAATTGTGTCTGCGAGAGGTCAGAATAGCTCTGGATGTTGTATCCGCCAGAACGATATCCCTTCGACACAGCAACATAAACGTTTCCGCGACCACTGCGGTGGTTGTATTGCAAGGCCAGTTTCGGCAACACCTGCCAAGTGTCGTTTTCCAGTTCTCCCGACAAGTCGGGGGAGGCCGAGAGGTCGGCATTGATGTGGAACGCTGGCATGCTGAAACGATAGTCCATACGTCCATCGGCACGCGAATCCATCTTCAGGCGCGTGTGGTCGTAGTCGAGACGGAGGCCAGCGATGAGGGAAAGGCCGCTGCCGAGGTCAACGGTGCTTTGGTGGAAGAGGGCCGCATTGAGCGTCGGCGTCTGGAAGGAGGCCGTGAAGGGCAGGGACGACGAGGTGAAAGCGAGCGACATGGCGGGCGACGAAGGAAGCACCGTTTGGAACTGGCGGTTCAGATAGCTGACGCCATCGCCGTAGAACGTGACGGGACACGACGTGTGCATGTCCTGATACATCATGAAGGCACCAGTGGTCCACTGCCAGCGCTTGCCGGGATGGCTCTTCAGGGAGAGTTCCTCCGTCAGCGTGTTGTAGCGCTGCTTCTGCGTGAGCGAGAAGACATCGGCCTCCACAAAGTCCTGATCCATGAAGAGGCGGTCGCGCAGATGCTGCCAAGAGGAAACGGAAGAGAGGATGAAGCGAGGGGCCTGCCATTCAAGGCCCAGGCCGGCGTTGACCAGCTCGCGCCGATAGTTGCTCTGGCGGTTTTGCGAGATGAGGCCTTCTTGGGCGGGTTGCGCCGTCTGGCCGTTGGCCTTCGTCAGGAAATAGGGGCAGGCGTCTTCGTCGCTATATTCATAGTTGGCCGTGAGGTCAACACGTAAAACGTCTGAAGGTTTCCAGCCGAAGCGCACTTTTCCGCCGCCGGCAGAAGAACCGTCGGCCTTGCGCCCCGTTGTGTGGTTGCGGAAGAATCCGTTTTCTCCTTCGTAAAAACCACCCAGAGAAAGCGCGGTCGCGGCCGAGGGGTGGAGATAAGAAACGGCTTTCACGGACCGCGCAGCTGTGCGCGAGGCGCCACTCAGTTTCACGTCGGTGCCTTCGTGGGTGAAGGGGTCGGCCGTGAAAATGCGCACCAGTCCACCCATAGAATTGCGGCCGTAGAGCGTACCTTGCGGGCCGCGAAGCACGTCAACGCGCGTCACGTCGAGAAACGAGAAATCGTAGGCCGACTTGTCGACATAGGGGATGTTGTCGACGTAGAGGCCAACAGCCGGTGTGTTGATGCGCGAACCGATACCGCGGATATAGACGGCCGACGAGAGGCGCGAACCGTAGTTGCTCATGAAGAAATTGGGCGCGAAGTTGGCCATGCCCTTGATGCTTTGAGCATCAATGCGCTGAAGGGCGGCCTTGCTGAAGAGCGTCACGGAGACGGGCTGCTTGCTGAAACTCGAAGTTTCTTTCGGCGAGGCCACCACCACTGCTTCGTCTATCTCATATTGGCGCAGGGTGTCGGCTTCATTTTCCGCAGCGGTGTTTGCTTCGTACTTGACGCTGGAAGGGACGGCCATGTGCCCAGAGAGGCGGCCGTCTGGAAATGCCGGGCAAGCGGCGGCACAGAAGGGGGTGAATACGGCGCTGGCGGTTGCCAGCAAGAAGGGGATATGATTCATACGTTGTTTTGTTTAACGGGATGCAAAGTTACGGTTTTGCTCTCTGAGGTGCAATCCTCATTTATGGGGAGATTCCGTGGCGGGGCTGAAGTCGGAAAATTCTGCAGCGCATTGGGGAATTGCGAAAATACGGAAGAAGGATTGTTCTGTTTTTCGGTAAAAGGATTGCGCATCGGCTGGAAAAACGTAATTTTGCAGCTGGACAACAAAAGGCGTTCCAGTAATTCGTCTGGCAGAAATATCCAGCAACGATTTCTGCATCAGATGATTCGGGAGAACGCCAACGAGACCATACCTATCAATTCGTTTCAACAACAGGCACAGATGAATCTTAGTTATGCTTACCCTGAAACACCATCTGCACACACATTGAAAACAAACAAGAAATGAAACATCTATCTTTTATCATCATCGCATCGGCTTTCTCCTGGGCGGTGGCGGGCATGGGGCAGACGCTCTCGCTCGACAGCTGCAGGAGAATGGCGGTGGCCAACAACAAGGCGATGGCGATTAGCAAGGCAAAGGGAGAACAGGCCTACAACATGCACCGGGCGGCACGCACCAATTATCTGCCGAAAGTGTCGGTCATGGGAAGCTACATGCGCACGGGCGACGAGATTTCTTTGCTCTCCAAACACCAAAAACAAACGCTCTCGGGACTCGGAACGGCGATGACGGGAAAGTTTGGCGAAATGGCCGGACAAATCGTCCAGCAGTTTCCTGACCTCGCACCACTCATCCAGCAGGGCAGCAGCTATCTGCCGCAGATTGCTGGCGCCGTGAACGGCATCGGAACGCACATCGTTGACGGACTGAGAACCGACACACGAAACATGACGGCGGCGGCCGCATTGCTGACACAACCGCTTTATATGGGCGGGAAAATCCGCGCTTACGACCGCATCACGCGCTACAGCGAACAGGTGGCTGAGCAGGGACTCCGGGCCGAGGAACAGGAGGTGGTGCTCGAAGCCGACCAGGCTTATTGGCAGGTGGTTTCGCTGAGCAACAAGCAGCGCTTGGCCGTCAGCTACCGCGACATGCTGCGTCATCTCAACGAGGATGTGACGAAGATGATTGCAGAGGGCGTTGCCACCAAAGCCAACGGTTTGTCGGTAAGCGTGAAGCTCAACGAGGCCGAGATGACGCTCACGAAGGTGGAAAACGGATTGTCGCTGAGCCGTATGCTGCTTTGCCTGGTGTGCGGACTGCCGTTGGACACGCCCATCAAACTGGCCGATGAGACGCTGACGGATTTGCCGACGCTCACGTCGGAGGCGCAGGCCGACACGGTGACGGCTTTTGCCAACCGCCCGGAACTGAACCAACTCGAAACGGCGGTTAATATCTACCGCGAGAAGGTGAACATTGAACGCTCTGCCTTCCTGCCGCAACTGGCATTGATGGGGGGCTATCTGACAACGAATCCCAACGTGTTCAACGGTTTCGAAAAGAAATTCCGCGGAACATGGGCCGTTGGGCTTACGCTGAAGGTGCCCGTTTGGAACTGGGGCGAGGGAAAATACAAAGTGCGTGCCGCCAAGGCCGAAACGCAGATTGCCGCGTTGCAACTTGACGACGCCAAGGAGAAAATCGCCCTGCAGGTCAACCAGTCGGCCTTCCGCGTCAACGAGGCCAACAAGCAACTCCAATTGAGCCTCAACAACCTCAGCAAAGCCGACGAGAACCTGCGCACGGCACAGGTGGGCTTCAAGGAGAGCGTGGTCACCACCAGCGACCTGCTGGCCGCCCAAACGGCTTGGCTGCAGGCCAACAGCGAGAAAATCGACGCCCAGATTGAAGTGAGACTCACCAACGCGGCCATGCGTAAGGCGTTGGGCACACTCAATGTCAACGAATAAGAATACACCATATTATATATATAGAAAGTATATGTCACAGAAATCAAAAGCCAATTTACTTCCGGCCCTGTTTATCGTTACTGCCGTTGTTGTGGTGGTGGCCGTTGCCAGTATGTATGCGTTCAGCCAGCCCGATGAGACCATCCAGGGACAGGCCGACGTTACGGAATATCGCGTTTCGAGCAAGGTGCCGGGACGTGTTCTTGAAATTAAAGTGAAGGAAGGACAGATGGTTCACGTGGGCGACACCCTCGCCCTCCTTGAAGCTCCAGATGTGGAAGCCAAACTCTCGCAGGCGGAAGCCGCCGAGGCTGCTGCTGCGGCACAAAGCCGGAAGGCTGAAAAGGGCGCACGACAGGAACAGATTCGCGGCGCCTACGAAATGTGGCAGAAAGCGAAAGCTGGCGTTGTAATCGCCGAGAAATCGTATGCCCGCGTGAAACGCCTTTACGACCAGGGCGTCGTGACGGCGCAGAAACTCGACGAGGTGACGGCGCAACGCGATGCGGCCGTGGCCACGGAGCGTGCTGCAAAATCACAATACGACATGGCGGTCAACGGGGCTGAACGCGAAGACAAGGAGGCTGCCGCCGCCGTTGTGCGCCGCGCAAAGGGTGCCGTCAGCGAGGTGAACTCCTACATCAAAGAAACGGTGCTCTTGGCCACCCACGACGGTGAGGTCACTGAGATTTTCCCGCAGGTGGGCGAACTTGTCGGAACGGGAGCGCCCATCATGAATGTTGCCATGATGGACGACCTCTGGGTCACTTTCAACATCCGCGAAGACCATTTGGAACACTTCGGCATGGGCCAGACGTTTGAAGCTGTCATCCCCGCGCTGGGCAACAAGTCCGTGAAACTGAAGGTGTATTACCTGAAAGACCTTGGAAGTTACGCCGCCTGGAAGGCCACCAAGACCACGGGGCAGTTTGACATGAAGACCTTCGAAGTGAAGGCATCGCTCGAAAAGCCGGTCAAGGGCTTGCGCCCCGGCATGTCGGTCCTCGTTAGATAATCCTGAGTATCGGCTAAGTAATGGTGAAAGCGTTTGAGACCTATTCCTCAAAAGAAACTTCTAATTTTTCCACATGCCAACCATCCTAAAAATAGCCCGTCGCGAACTGCGCCGGATGGCGTCCAAGCCCATCTATTGGTTTTGCATGATTGCGGCTCCTCTGTTTTGCTTCGTTTTCTTCACCAGCCTGATGGCGGAAGGTCTGCCGACCGACATGCCGCTCGGACTGGTTGACAACGACAACACCACCACGTCGCGCTCCCTGGCACGCAACCTCGATGCTTTCGAGATGACGAGCATCAAGGAGCAATATGCCAATGTCACGGAGGCACGCGAAGCGGTGCAACGCGGAGACATCTACGGGTTTTATTATATTCCTAAAGGCACCACACGCAAGGCGCAACGGCAGGAACTCCCCGTCGTTTCGTTCTATACGAACTATTCTTACCTCGTGGCCGGTTCGCTGCTTTATCGCGACATGCGCACGATGTCGGAACTCGCTTCGGGGGCGGCCTCGCGCACGGTGCTCTACGCCAAGGGCGCTACGGAAAGGCAGGCGATGGCCTTTCTGCAACCCATCGTGATTGACTCCCACGCCATCAACAACCCGTGGCTGAATTATAATGTGTATCTCTCGAACGTCATCCTTCCGGGACTCCTCATGCTGTTCATCTTCATGGTGACCGTGTTCAGTATCGGAACGGAGGTGAAATACAACACGGTGCACGACTGGCTGATCATGGCCCGCGGCTCGATGTTCCACGCCTTGGCGGGAAAACTGCTTCCGCAGACGCTCATTTTCTTCCTCATAGGCATCGCCTTCGCCATCGGGCTCTACGGGGTACTCCATTTCCCCTGCCATTGCGGTGTGCCGACCATGTTGCTGGTGATGTTTTTGGGCATCATCGGAGCGCAGGGGCTTGGCGTGTTCATGTTCGCCATGCTCCCCACCCTCCGCATGAGCCTGAGTTTCGCCTCGCTCTGGGGTGTCATTTCCTTCAGCATCTGCGGTATGTCATACCCCGTGATGGCCATGCACCCAACGTTGCAGGGACTGTCGCTCCTTTTCCCCTTGCGGCATTATTTCCTGCTCTACGTCAATTGTGCGCTCGATGGCTACCCGCTCATGAATGCCGCCCCCTATGTGGTGGGCCTGCTTCTGTTTGCGATGCTTCCGCTTTTGCTGTTGCGCCGCTTGAAGAAGATGTTGCTGGTTGTTCCTTATATTCCTTGACCGCATGAAAGAAAAAATAAAGCAATATTGGCAGCAAGCCTGTTCCGACTGGAACTACCTGTTCAAGCTCGAACTGAAAAACATCGTGAAAGACGAAGGTGTCTTGATCTTCTTCTTTCTCGTTCCGCTGGCCTATCCGCTGCTCTATAGTTTCATCTATACTGATGAAGTGGTGCGGGAAGTGCCCATTGCCGTGGTCGACGAAAGCCATACGACAATGAGCCGCGAATACCTGCGCCACGTTGACGCGTCGCCCGACGTGAAAATCATCAACTATTGTGCAGACATGGCCGAAGCCGAGCGCTGCATAAAAAACCGCGAAGCTTACGGCATCGTCCGCGTCCCTGCTGATTTCTCCAAGCGCCTGTCGAAAGGCGAACAAGTGGAAGTGGGCGTCTACAGCGACATGAGCGGCATGCTCTATTACAAAAGCATTCTCACGACAAACACCAACGTGTCGCTCGCCATGAATGCCCGCATAAAAGTGGCACGCGCTGGCAACACCACTGAGCAGCAGGACCTCGTGACGCAACACCCCATCGCCTATGAGGAAGTGAGCCTCTACAACCCCCAAAATGGTTTTGCCTCGTTTCTCATTCCCGCCGTGCTGATTCTCATCATCCAGCAGACCCTCCTGCTCGGTGTCGGCATCTCCGCAGGAACGGCCCGCGAGCAAAACCGCTTTCGCGAACTCACACCATTTGACCGACCCTGCTTTTGTTTACGACGATCTTTCGTATTTCCCTAAACGTTTCATTTGACCGACACCACACAGGCCTCCTGCGCATCGTTTTGAGCAAATCAAGTGCCTACATGCTGGTGTATATCCCCATCTCGGTGTATATCCTCGGCGTGGTGCCACGCATCTTCCATCTGAACCAGATTGGCAACCCAGTCGACATGGCGCTCTTCATCGTGCCCTTCCTATTGGCCTGCACGTTCTTCGCCATGACCGTGTCGGGCGTGATTCGTCAGCGCGAAACGTGCATCATGATTATCGTCTTCACCTCTCTGCCGCTCCTCTTCATCTCAGGCGTGTCATGGCCTGGCGCAGCGATACCAAAGTTTTGGAAGGCACTTTCATACCTTTTCCCCTCAACGCTGGGCATCAACGGGTTCCTAAAGATCAACAACATGGGAGCACACCTGCCGAGCGTCAGCCACGAATGGTATGTCCTCTGGGCACAGGCCGCCTGCTATTTCGTCACCTCCTGCCTAATCTATCGCCGCAGCATCATCACCTCGCGCCGCCGCTTCGCTGTGCGGTATAACGAGATGAAACAGAAAATGCTGGAGAAGAAGACATGGCAGAAATAATGGATTATGGAGCCGTCTATATAATGGTAATGGGAAACACGCGTTGCCATACGCGTAAACCGTAATCCACCATACATTATATATGGTATAAACATTTCATCTCTCCCTCTCCGGCAACAGCCGTTCATGCCAAGGAAAATCCCGCGGATTCATGAAAGGTTGTTGCCGGAGATTCTTTTTGCCGTTTTTCAAACCAGCGTTTTCCCTCCCCTACGCCCTCCTATTTCAGACATCGTCAAAGCCAACGGAAGCACACAAAAGCCCGCGCACTGCGCAATTTATATAGGCCAAAACCGTTTTGCATGTGACATTTCAGCTAACAGGCCAAAAAATAGAACGAACGGAGGGAATCAGCCTAAAATAAATTATTACTTTTGCAACGGCTTAGTGATGGTGAAGCCGTCAAAAGCTCCTGCACAGACTATGGCATGCCGACAAGCACAACATAGTTTTCAAGCCATCACCCCAAACGTACGACACATGAACGAAAGCAAGATATTTCGAATAGACATAGACAAAATCATCCGCGACAAAGCTGGCGACAAGGCGAAGCGCATTCCGCGTTTCATTATTTCGTGGCTCAAGCGCATCATCCACCAAGACGAAATCAATGCCTTTCTTGAGAAGGAAGGCGACAAACAGGGAGTGCCCTGGCTGAAGGATTGCGTGGAATTTCTCGATATGAACCTCCAGGTTGAGGGACTCGAAAATCTGCCTGATGCGTCAGACGGACGTCTCTACACCTTCGTGAGCAACCATCCGCTCGGAGGACAAGACGGAGTGGCGCTGGGCTATATTCTTGGCACACACTACAACGGACGCGTGAAATATCTCGTAAACGATTTACTCATGAACCTTCACGGCCTCGCCCCGCTCTGCATCCCCGTCAATGTCGGTGGCAACCAGAGCCGACGCCTGCCCATTCTCGTCCGCGAAGGATTCAAGAGCAAAGACAACATCATCATGTTTCCTGCCGGATTGTGTTCGCGCCGACACAATGGCGTGATACGCGACATCCCGTGGTCGAAAACATTCATCACCAAGAGCGTGGAGTCGCAGCGCGACATCGTGCCCATCCATTTCGGAGGACGAAACTCCAACCGCTTCTACCGGTTGGCCAACCTCTGCAAGTTCTTCGGCATCAAGTTCAACATCGCCATGCTCTATCTTGTCGACGAGATGTTTCTCAACCGCCACAAGACCTTCGTCGTGAAAATCGGCAAACCGATTCCTTGGCAAACGTTCGACAAGAGCCGCTCGACCACCGAATGGGCCGCCTATGTGCAAAACATCGTTTACCAACTCTGACAGAAAAACAGCCAGCAAAATCTCATTTCCAAAAACAAGGACATGGAAGATATCATAGCACCCGTCAGCCGCGAACTTCTCAAAGCGGAACTGACCCCCGAACGCCGACTGCGTTCAACGAACAAAAGCAATAACGAAATCTACGTGGTTACCTATCAGCAGGCGCCAAACGTGGTGCGCGAAATCGGACGTCTCCGTGAAATCGCTTTCCGTGCAGCGGGAGGCGGAACAGGACTGGCGCTCGACCTCGATGAATTTGACACTTGCGAACGCCCCTACTACCAACTCGTGGTGTGGTGTCCAGAAGATGAAGAAATTCTGGGAGGATACCGTTTCCTGCCAAGCTCTGAAATTAAATTTGAAGCAAACGGACAGCCGCATCTGGCCACGAGCCACATGTTCCATTTCTCAGACACCTTCATCAAAGACTATTTGGCCGACACCGTGGAACTGGGACGCTCCTTCGTGACGCTTGAATATCAGAGCACACGCAAACTGAGCAAAGGACTCTTTGCGCTCGACAACCTCTGGGACGGACTGGGCGCACTGACGGTGGTGATTCCGGGACTGAAATACTTCTTCGGGAAGATGACGATGTATCCTTCCTTCAATCCCAAGGCACGCGACATGATTCTCTTCTTCCTCAACAAGCACTTCGGCGACAAAGACCACCTCGTCTATCCCGAAGAACCCTTGGAGATTAGGACAGACAAGGACTATCTTGAAAACCTCTTCTGCGAGAGCGATTTCAAGAAAGACTATCACATCCTCAACACCGAAGTTCGCAAACTGGGCTACAACATTCCGCCCCTCGTCAATGCCTATATGGGCCTGAGCCCCACGATGCGTGTGTTTGGCACCGCCATCAACCACGAATTTGGACAGGTGGAGGAAACGGGCATTCTGATTGCCGTTGACGAAATATTGGAAAACAAGCGCATGCGACACATCGACACCTTTGTTGAAGAACATCCAGAATCGATGAACCTGTTTGCAGACTTGTTCTTGAAGAAATAAACGAGTAGGAGGTAATATCAACGTTAGGTATTTACCTCCTACTTTCGTATTTACCGTTCACTCACACCATCGCACATGCGGTTCTGCATACGGAAAATATATAAGTTGAATCCCGAGTCCCTCCGTAAATAAAGGGGATTTATTATCTTTGCATTATTGGGAGGAATCTATCATTCGTCCATGACTCATATATATATTAAAGAGATATGGAAATCAAGAATCTAATCAGCGAATGTACTGCATACGACTTCAAGTTGATGCTTGAAGAAAAGAGACCAAAAAGCTGGCTGAAGAGCGTAAGTGCTTTTGCCAATGGACTTGGCGGCTCTTTGTTTCTTGGCTTTGACAATGATGGCATTGTCAAAGGGCTTGATAACATTCAACACGTCTGTGAAACCATTAGCAGTAAGATCCGTGATTATATGGATCCTCTTCCTGAGGTAGAGATGATACCACATAGGATCAACGAACTTGAAGTATTGCAATTGAAGGTTCACAGTGGAAATTACACGCCGTATTACTATGTGGGTGACGGACAACGTATCGCATTTGTTCGTGTTGGCGATGAAAGTATGCCAGCAACAGCTGAGCAGATGGTAAGGCTGGTGCTCAAAGGCTCAAATAAGACTTTTGATTCTCTGCATACTGATTACAAGGTCGAAGACAACTCCTTCTCTATCCTGGCAAATTCATTCAAACAGCGTACTGGTCATAAGTGGGACAAGAAGTATCTACTCTCTTTTGGACTTGTGACCAGCGAAAATCACTTGAACAACGCAGGAGCTTTGTTTGCTGATGACTGCAATCTAAGTCAATCCAGATTATATTGCACCAGATGGAATGGATTAGAAAAAATGATGCCGTTAATGATGCAGAGTTCAAAGGAAACATCTTGCTACTACTTCGAGAGTCTATGGATTTTGTCAAAGCAAATACTCGTAAGGGTTGGGAAAAACTACCAAATGGAAGGAGAAACAAACCTGAGTATGCGGAGAGAGCTATACTTGAAGCCTTGGTAAACCATTTCATCCATCGCGATTATACCATAATGGGGGGAGAAGTTCATCTTGATATATATGATAACAGACTGGCCATTACTTCTCCAGGAGGTATGTACAATGGTAAAGAGGTGCAGAATATTCCTATTGACGATATATCCTCTGACAGAAGAAATCCTATACTTGCCGATGTAATGGCACAATTGGACTATATGGAAAAGCGAGGTAGTGGATTAAAACGTATCTGTAATGAGACCAAGAAACTGGAATCCTACAAAGCTGATCGTATGCCAGTCTTCAAATCTACTTCCAGTCAGTTCATGACCATCATCTACTCAATGGAATATGAAAAACAGAATACTATGGATTCCTTACGAGCGGAGACCAAGTTGGGCTTAAGTTGGGAGCAAGTCGGGACTAAGCTGGGACTAAGTTGGGATGAAGTTGAGAAATTATTTGTTACACTCCAACGACCAACATCTATCTCCGATCTTAAAACTTTGCACGGCTGGTCAAACTCTTCAAAGTTCAAGGCTAAATATGTAACCCCTTTAATAGAAGCACAACTTGTCTGCATGACTCATCCAGACAAACCAACTAGTCCTAATCAACGATACCTTCTTACAGAGAATGGAAAATTGTTGCTTGCAAGTGAGACTAAGACAACTGATGCTGAAGATAACATCAATCGTCTTATTGGAAAACTAAGCAAGGAGGAAAGGAACATCGCATTAAAATTACTGCAAAAAGGCATTGATACTGAATAACATAAAGCAAACCCGTAACTTAAGTGAATGACTTTCAAGTTACGAGTTTGCTTCGTTTTTTCTTATATTCCCATCCGGCATAGTGATTCCAATGTCAACCAAGCTTCTTCCGGATTATTTTTATTTTCTCAGCCTCCACATTTCATATTGTCCATATTGGAGAAAGCCCCTTCGAGGCTTTGCGCCAATTCGGGTTTGATTTGTAGCGCCTTCTTTAGATCGTCGGCAGCCCCCAGTTTGTCGTGCAATCGGAGTTTCACGCCCCCGCGCAATTGGTAGGCTTCTGCCAATTGCGGCATTTGCTCAACAGCCTCGTTGCATGCCTCCAACGCCCCTTGCAGGTCGCCGGCAGCTTCGAGCACAGCGGCCAATTGCAGGTAAGCTTCTGACGAGAAAGGATTCACACTGATGACGTGGCGGAAAGCCGCTGCTGCCTCTTCTGTCTTCCCCGTTGCCGCCAAGGCCTCAGCGTGCATTGTCCACGCTTCTTCGAGGTCGTCGTGTGCCGCCGTGAGGATTTCCGTGTCGGCAAGCATGTCACTCCACTGCCCCATGCCCTTCAGCACGCGGGCACGCAACAGGCGTGCTTTGACATAATCATCGCGCAACGCGAGCGCCTGTGTGAGCCAAGCAACGGCCATGATGTCGTTGTGCTGTCCTTCAGCAGCTTCACCTGCCAGGCAAAACACGCGAGCATCCCCGGCATGGCTTGCCATGAGCGGCATGACGGTGGCGGCCATATCGTCGAAAAGATTGAGGCGGCCCTGGGTCTGCGCCAGCAGCAAACTGATTTCGAGGTTGCCGACCTCCATCTCAGAGAGTTTCTTCAGCAATGGCATGGCTTCTTCAAATGCCTGCGCCTGCAAGAGGGCTTCAACCAGATAACTCAACGTCTCTGCCTCTTCAGGACACATCGTGTGTGCCTGCGAAAGGCAGTCGATGGCCGTTTTCATTTCGTGCGCCCGCAAAGCCCGCACGCCAGTGTCTCTCAGCAGGTCAAATTGCCGCTGCGCCTCTTGTTCTTTTTTGCTTTCTTCAGAGACAGGCGCACTGCTTCCGAATATTTTATTGAAAATTCCCATAGAAAACCAATTTAGAGTAATGGTAAAGAAGGAAGGGACGAGGTTCTATGAGGAACATCGCGTGTTTGCGACCTGTTCCCCACAGAACCCCGTCCCGCGTTTTTTATCGTCGACTGGCGGCGATGGAAAGACAAGCACCTGCACGTGGCCGCTTTTGCGGCAGGCAGACAAATTGCCATCCCTTCTGTCAGACAGCCGGAGAGGAAAATTATACTAACGAATTATCCGTAGATGATCTTGCCGTTCTCGTCTTCAAAAGGCTTCAAGTCCTTTGAATACTGGTTCATGGCGCGGAGGCTCATGCCCATGTTAGAGAAACCGCCATCGTGGAAGAGGTTCTGCATGGTCACCTTGCGAGTGAAGTCGGAGAACATCACGACGCAATAGTTAGCGCATTCCTCAGCATCAGCGTTGCCCAGCGGCGACATCTTGTCGGCGAAGTCCATCATGTTGTCGATTTCCTTGATGCCCTTACCGGCAGTAGTGGCAGTTGGCGACTGCGAGATGGTGTTGACGCGCACGTGCTTTTCGCGACCGTAGATATAGCCGAAAGAGCGGGCGATGCTTTCAAGCATGCTCTTGGCGTCGGCCATGTCGTTGTAGCCGAAGAATGTACGCTGCGAAGCCACGTAGGTCAGGGCAACCACCGAACCGTAGTCGGCAATGGCGTCCTGCTTCTTGGCAACCTGGAGCATTTTATGGAAAGAGATGGCAGAAATGTCGAGCGTCTTCTGGAGATAACCATAATCGAGGTCATCGTATGTGCGGTGTTTGCGCACGTTGGGGCTCATGCCAATTGAATGGAGCACAAAGTCGATCTTGCCGCCGAGTTTCTCCATGCTCTCCTTGAACACCACTTCGAGGTCTTCAACGCTTGTGGCGTCGGCCGGAATGATTGGTGCATTGAGTTTCTCAGAGAGCTCGTTGAGCTGGCCCATACGCAAGGCCATCGGCGTGTTGCTGAGCGTGATGGTAGCACCTTCTTCAACAGCCTTTTCAGCCACTTTCCAAGCAATGGATTCAGAGTTCAAAGCGCCGAAGATGATGCCGCGCTTGCCTTTCAACAGATTGTGTGTCATTTGTTTCTTCTTTTGAAAATTTTAAATTGTGGCACAAAATTACAAACTTTGTGCAGATTGAGCAAGCGTTTTGCCGAAAACCTGTCGCGTGCCGCCCTCCCTGCCTGTTTCTCTTGGCATTCCGACGGGCGGAGAAAGGCCTTGACTTCACGCCGTTGCCCGAGGGCGACAGCGGCAAAAAGAACAATGCAACTGCGCTACCCCAGCAAGACGCTGTGCGACTCCTGCAAGACGCCGGCCAACCTGAATTTTGCCCTGCACACTTTTTTTAACGAAGGAACGAAAATCTTGCACAAAAATTGCTTGTCCGTTTCTCCCTATATTGTTACATTTGTATCACCAAACAACTATCTAAATTTTACCTACGATGAATTTTGAAAAAATACATGGCCTCATTGATGCGCCATTCACACCATTCTATGAAAATGGTGAAGTGAACTACGAACCGATTCCTGCCTATGCTGCTCTGTTGGCACGCAACGGACTGAAAGGCGTGTTCATCAATGGTTCTTCGGGCGAAGGATATATGCTCACCGAAGAAGAACGCATGAAACTGGCCGAGGAATGGGTCAAGGCCGTTCCCGCCGACTTCAAGGTGATTGTTCATGTCGGCAGCACCTGCGTGAAGAGCAGCCGCCGTTTGGCGGAACACGCCCAGGCCATCGGCGCTTGGGGCGTCGGTGCGATGGCGCCTCCCTTCCCGAAGGTGGGACGCATTGAAGAACTCGTTAAATATTGCGAGGAGATTGCCTGCGGCGCTCCCGAGCTCCCCTTCTATTTCTACCACATCCCGGCTTTCAATGGCGCGTTCCTTTCTATGCTTGATTTCCTGAAAGCCGTTGACGGACGCATCCCCAATTTCGCAGGTATCAAATACACCTTCGAAAGCCTCTATGAATACAACCGCTGCCGCCGCTACAAAGACGGCAAGTTTGACATGCTCCACGGACAAGACGAAACCATCCTGCCATGCCTGGCTATGGGCGGTGCCCAAGGTGGCATCGGCGGCACAACGAACTACAACGGCCGCGTACTTACTGGCATCCAGGAGGCATGGGCCAACGGCGATTTGGAAAAGGCACGCGAACTTCAGAATTTCGCACAGGACGTGATTGACGTCATCTGCCACTTCCGTGGTAACATCGTCGGCGGAAAGCGCATCATGAAGCTCATCGGACTGGACCTCGGCCCGAACCGCACGCCGTTCCAAAATGTGACCGACGAAGAGGAGAAACAGCTTCGCGCAGAACTCGAGGCCATTGACTTCTTCAACCGTTGCAACAAGTAATTTCATCTGATAAAACCGATTGACGGGAACCTCTTTGGGGGATTCTCGTCAATCCTTTTTAATATCTCAACATGAAAAACATTCTGAAGTATCTGTTTTTAATTGTTGCAGCAGCCTGTCTCTCAGGAAGCGGCGGCACGATTTGCGCCGCAAACCAGCAGTCTGGTGCCAGCGGAAACACGACGGAAGCGTTGGCAGGCAAACCGCTCGCCAACGACAACGCCTTCAACACGGTGGCCTATCGCAGCCTCCCTGCCTTGACGGTGGGCGGCAAAGAGGGTGTCTCCGCACCCTTCGCTGGCATGTCAAAAGGCAGTTTGCTGGTGGCTGGAGGATGTAACTTCCCCGGCAAGCCGGCAGCCGAAGGCGGCGAAAAAGTGTTCTATCGCGACATCTACGAACTGGAGAACCCCGCATCAGACAAATCCAATTGGAAAAAGGCAGGACAACTGCCCGAAGCGCTGGCCTACGGTGTGGCGGTCACTGTTCCCGAAGGCCTCGTGTGCATCGGCGGCACCAACGGCAAGGAAAGTTCCGCCAAAGTGTTTCTCCTCGAGAAGCAGAAAGGCGGCATCAAATGCGTGAACCTCCCCGCATTGCCACAGGCGCTCGACAATATGGCTGGAGCCATTGGCGGGGGCTACATCTATGTGGCTGGCGGACAGACCAACGGGACGTCCTCGCGGGCGGCCTATCGTCTGAGCTATCCTCACGCAACGAGATGGGAACGCCTTCCCGACATACCTGGTGCGGCACGTCTGCAACCTGCCGCTGCGGTGCAAAACAACGGTGTGACCAACTGCTTCTACTTGATGGGCGGTTTCCAGCCTGCCGACGCTTCACACCCCGGATTTGCCAACACCGACGGCCTCGTTTTCAATCCCCATACTAAGCAGTGGAGCCGCGTGGCGGAAATCATTCCCCACGGCACAAAAACACCCATGACCCTTGTTGGTGCCGCAGCGCTCACTTCTGGCTGCGCCCACATCATTTTTGTGGGTGGCGTCAACCGCGACATCTTCCAGCAGGCCATCAATCGCCCCTTGGCGATTGCACAGGCAGAAAACGCCTTGCTGCAGCATCCCGACGATTCGGCCACCAAAGGCGAACTGGAAACGCTGCGCAACCAGCAGGCGGAATACATGCTCCATCCAGCCCCCTGGTATTGCTTCAACGACGAATTGCTCATCTATCACACCATCACCGACACTTGGGTCACCGAAAGCCGTTCGCCACTCCTGGCGCGTGCTGGCGCAGCCCTGGTGGGCCACGATGGCGAATGGATTGTTGTTGGCGGCGAGAGCAAACCTGGCGTGCGCTCTGCCGACGTGACGGCGATCAAGATGACCATGCGCCCTTCCTTCGGTTGGGGCAACTGGACCGTGCTGATTGCCTACCTCGTGGCCATGATTCTCCTGGGATATTATTTCATGAAGCGTGAAGGCGATGCCGACGACTTCTTCAAAGGCGGCGGCCGCATCCCCTGGTGGGCGGCCGGCATCAGCATCTATGCCACCATGCTCAGCGCCATCACCTACATGGCCTACCCCGCCAAGGCTTATGCCACCGACTGGACCTACTACCCCATGCTCGTCACCATCCTGCTGGTGTCGTTCCCTGTCATCAAATATTATCTGCCATTCTTCCGCCGCCTGAACGTCACGAGCGCCTACGAATATCTCGAGCGCCGTTTCAACGCCACCACGCGACTCATAGCCTCCGCCTTGTTCATCATCTTCATGGTGGCACGCATGGCCTTGGTGTTGTACCTCCCTTCTCTGGCACTGACGGCCGTGACGGGCATCGACCTCTACATCTGCATCATTCTCATGGCGCTTGTCACCATCGTTTATTGCACGATGGGTGGCGTTGAAGCCGTGGTGTGGGGCGACGTGGTGCAGGGCATCATCCTCGTTGGCGGTGCTCTCTTCGCCGTGGGCTATCTCGTCTTTGGAACGGAAGGCGGCGTGAGCGGTTTCCTGCAGCTCGGCAGCGATGCTGGCAAATTCCGCCTCTTCGACTGGAGTTTCGACTATCGCTCGGCCACCTTCTGGGTGATCATCCTCGGCGGCATGGCCAACAACTTGATTTCCTACACCAGCGACCAGACGGTCATCCAGCGCTATCTCACGACCAAGGACGAGCGCAGTGCTCGCCAGAGCATCATGCTCAATGGTCTCATGAGCGTGTTTATCTCCATCGCTTTCTTCGCCATCGGTGCTGGGCTCTACACGTTCTTCAAGACCCACCCTGCTGAACTCGACTACACCATGCTCAAAGGCGACACCATCTTCCCCTTCTTCATGATGAGCCAACTGCCGCAAGGATTGGCCGGACTGCTCATCGCGGCCATCTTCGCTGCAACGATGAGCACCATCTCTTCAAACATCAACTCCGTGGCCACGGCCTTCAGCGTCGACTTCTACAAGCGCTGGCGTCCGCAGGCATCGTCGGAGCAGACCTTGAAAGTGGCACGCCGCACCTGCATCGTCTCGGGTGCTATCGGCATGGGCATCGCCCTGCTCATGGCCACATGGGAAATTCTCTCCCTGCTTGATTTCTTCCAAGAAATCCTTGGGCTCCTCTCCAGTGGCCTCGGCGGCCTCTTCCTCATGGGCATCTTCTTCCCGCGCATCGGCGGCAAGGCGGCTCTCACGGGCTTCCTCAGCGGTGTTTGCGTTGTTTTCCTCGTCAAAAACCTGACGCCGACGAGTTTCCTGCTCTATGGCTTCATCGGCCTTGTCACTTCCGTTCTCGTCGGTCTCATCTTCTCCTATATCTTCAAGGAGGAAAAGAACCTGAAGGGACTCTGCTGGAAACAACTCGACGCTGACAACGCCAAATGATTCCTCAAGCATAAGTAATGGTGAATATATAAGCATCACCGATAAGCATCATCAATCACCCTCTCCTCCCCCTCTTCCTCCAACGGTTTTCGTCGGAGAAAAGGGGGACGACAGAAAAAAACATACACGATGACAACAGATTTCAAAAAACTCTCAGAGCAATACAAGCACGAATTGCTCGACAAAGTGGTTCCCTTCTGGCTTGAAAAGTCACAAGACCTGGAACACGGCGGTTATTTCACCTGCCTTGACCGTGAAGGAAACGTCTTCGACACGGACAAATTCATCTGGCTGCAGGGCCGCGAAGTGTGGATGTTCGCCACGCTCTACAACAAAGTGGAAAAGCGCCAGGAATGGCTCGACTGCGCCATCCAGGGCGCTGAGTTCCTGAAGAAATACGGACACGACGGCAATCTCAACTGGTATTTCTCCCTCGACCGTGAAGGCCATCCGCTGGTGGAGCCTTACAACATTTTCTCTTACACCTTCGCTGTCATCGCCTTCGGCCAGCTCAGCATCGCCACAGGCAACCAGGAATACGCCGACATCGCCAAGCGCACGTTTGACATCGTCCTCTCAAAGGTTGACAATCCGAAAGGCCGTTGGAACAAGGCCGTCCCTGGCTCCCGCGCCCTAAAGAGCTTCGCCCTCCCGATGATTCTCTGCAACGTGGCTTTGGAAATCGAACCGCTGCTCGACCCTGCCTTCATGAAGCAAACCATCGACACGTGCATTCACGAGGTCATGGACGTTTTCTACCGTCCCGAACTGGGCCTCATCGTGGAACACCTCTCTGCCGACAACGAACTTGTTGACTGCTTCGACGGACGCCTCCTCAATCCGGGCCACGCCATTGAAGCCATGTGGTTTATCATGGACCTCGGCAAGCGCCTCGGCCGTCAAGACCTCATTGAGAAGGCTGTCGACATCGCCCTCAACGAAGCCAACTACGGATGGGACAAGAAGCACGGCGGCATCTTCTATTTCATGGACCGCCTCGGCCATCCTTGCCAGCAGCTCGAATGGGACCAGAAACTCTGGTGGGTGCACATCGAGACGCTCATCACCATGATCAAGGGCTACCAGCTCACTGGTCGCCAGGAATGCCTTGAATGGTTCAATCGCGTTCACGACTACGTATGGTCGCATTTTGCCGACCCCGAACATCCTGAATGGTTTGGCTATCTTAACCGCCAAGGCGAAGTGTTGCTTCCTCTCAAGGGCGGAAAATGGAAAGGTTGCTTCCACGTGCCACGCGGACTCTTCCAATGCTGGCGCATTCTGGAAGACCTGGCACAGAAATAACACCAAACGGCCCCGCGCCATCTAACGATAAACAGGGATTCCCCTGATGCCGCAGATTCAATTCTGCGACACCAGGGGAATCCCTGTTTTTGAATGAATACCACAAAAACACCAAGTGAAACGACACAAAAACACCAATCAAAATACCACAAAAATACCAATCAAAATACCACAAAAACACCAAACTATTTGCATAATCAACAAGAAATCAGTACCTTTGCAATAAATCAAACAACGAACAATATGGAATATCTCAAAAGAACGGCCGACGAGCATTTGAGCTTACTACTAGCCTCTTCAGGAGCCGTACTAATAGAAGGTCCAAAATGGTGCGGCAAGACAACCACAGCTGAGCAACAGGCAAACAGCACTATCAGTCTGCAGGATCCTGACATGCGTGACAAGTACCAAGCTACCATTAGGGTAAAACCTTCACTTCTTCTAGCAGGCGACACGCCACGTCTTATAGACGAATGGCAGGAGGCTCCCGTGCTATGGGATTCGGTACGAGCAATGGTTGATAAACGGAATGCGTTTGGACAATTTATTATGACTGGTTCGAATTCCATTGACCCTAATAAGAAAAGCGAATTTATCAAACACTCTGGCAGTGGAAGAATTGCAAAGATGCAAATGCTTACCATGAGTCTCTATGAATCCTTGGAATCTAACGGCAAGATTTCGCTAAAAGAATTGTTTGACAACAAGGATTTAGACATCGACGGCATAACGTCAGAGATGTCTATTGAAAAACTCGTCTTTGCAGCCTGCCGTGGTGGTTGGCCTGCGTCATTGTATGCCAAGTTCGACAAAGCCAAACTGCAAATAGCCAAGAACTATGTCAAAACAGTATGCAGTACAGATATATCGACAATAGATGGAATCAAGAGGAATGAAAAGGTTGCAAGCACAATACTTCAAAGTTATGCACGCAACATTTCTACATTAGCCAAAAAGAGCGTAGTATATCGAGATGTCAACGAGCATCTGGAAGGTATCAGTACAACTTCTTTCGACATATATATTGATGCTCTTGAACGTTTGTTTGTCATTCAGGACATAGAAGCGTGGAGTCCTGCCATACGTTCTGCATCTGCCATCCGCCGAGGCTTGAAGCGTGAGTTTGTTGACCCTTCCATTGCTGTTGCAGCCTTAGGTTTGTCACCAGAAGCTCTTTATACTGATTTGAAAACATTTGGTTTCTTGTTCGAATGTATGGCTATCCGTGACCTGAAGGCTTATTCACTATCACTTGGCGGTTCCATTTCATATTATCATGACAGATATGATTTGGAAGCCGATGCCGTTCTCCATCTTGATGACGGACGATACGCTCTCATCGAATTCAAATTGGGTAGCCGAGAGATAGAAGAAGGAGCGGAACACCTTAAAAAAATTAAAAGGCTTGTGCAAGAGCACAACATGACTGAAAAGCAAATAAAGCTACGTGAGCCAGATTTGCTTATGGTTATAACCGGAGGAGAAATGGCCTACACTCGTCCTGATGGTGTCAAGATAATACCACTTGCTTGTTTGAAGGACTAACATATATTGCAGTTTGCAATAAAACGCTATGAAGGATACTATATTTGACCCTTAGTAATGGGAGCCCTATCTACTCTCCCCGCCAACCTTAATTTGCGAACTTCTCTATAAAATACCAGTACTTGAATCTAATGAGATGCTTGCAAGATGCAGGTTATACTCAATATAATCTAACAACAAAACCTTAAGGATATGACAATTCAAAAACACCCATATGGCTACTGGACTAATGAAAGAATCATTGAAGAATCAAAGAAATACAAAACCCCAATAGAGTTTAAAGGGATGTTCTATAAATTAACTTGTTAACAATTAGAGATTTACTTTGATATTT
>OHAU01001908.1_pt1 | contig 22045 bp, 19 predicted proteins | sample 1577181 | NCBI WGS metagenome assembly OHAU01 (sample SAMEA3541472, study PRJEB24748) | human gut metagenome | biome: human gut; feature: human-associated habitat; material: faeces | place: China | collected 2012 | reverse complement strand
TTTTCTGTGAACTTTGTTCACAAAAAACACCTCGCGGAATGTTACCAGTGAACAGCAACTCGACATATATAAGATTAAGGTTCTCCCGGTGACAAAAAGGTAAGTACCATCTGTCACTTACCTTTTTATAAAACACTATTTTCCCGCGCCTGTGGTATCCACAGTAAAACACCCGGAGATATTTCTCCGGGTGCCGGTCATCTTGAAAAATCATTAGTTCCAGAACGCTCCATAAATCTTCTGAATCTTAGCGATCTGTGCATCTGTAATCTGATTCAATGCATTCTGAACAGCTGCATAAGTCTGTGGTCTGGTGTTCTTCAGGGAAGCATTGTTCAAGATGTAATCCTTAACAGATTCTGCAAAATATTCGGAAGCATTCTGTGTTACATAGGCTTTATTGAAGGCTGTAACATTTGCCTTCTCAGCTGCAAAAATGCTCTGGAAGCTTGCTGTCTTATCTACATTTCCTGCGATGAATGCGAGGAAATGACCCAGCTCATGATAAACAGAATCATCGATCTGCTTCATTGTAATAGATCTTGATCTTGCATCAAAATATCCTGAATAGTTGACGGATGGATCAACAACAAGCTTAAATCCCAGCTGCTGATATGCTGCAATTACACGATTGTCCATCTTGCCTGCAACACTTGCTACATTTGCTTCGTATTTGCTCTGGTTCTGTGAAGAGCTTGCTGCTGCAGTTGCCTGGGAAACGGAAGTACCAGAAGAAGTAGTGCTTACAGCGGTCTCATTGGCAATTGATACCTGCTGTGTAGTTGTTGTCTGAACAGTTGTTGTGATCTTGGATGTAACAACTTTCTTTTTGGATTTCTTGGTGTATTTCGCTGTTGCTTTGGTAACAACGGTTGTTTTGGTATCTACTGTTGTATTACCGGATTTATTTGTTTTATTGGTTACTTTTGTTTTGGTTTTCAGTTTCTTGGTGTAGCTCTTCTTGGAAGCCTTTTTTAATTTAACAGTCTTCCTGGTTGTCTTGGTACTGGAGGTAGTCTTCACAGTAGTCTTCGGCTGGGAAGCCAGTGGAGTTTCATCTTCTATGATGGAAGTCTCCATGATCGGATCTGTGTAACTGGGGAATTCAGGTGTTTCTCCTGCTCCTGAGAATAATGAAACGCCGCCGATCACTGCTGCCAATGCTATAGCAGCACAACTGGAAACAACTTTTTTATTTGCGAGCCACTCTGTTAATTTCTTTCCTTTCATAAATAACACACCTTTCTTGAACCATAATGTAACTGACTTGCCGCTATCTGGAAACTATCAGTCCCATCAGTTTGTGGAAATAAAAAAACCGTTTATCAGATTAAATAAACGGTCGCCACAAACAGAAGAACCACGTCTCCTGTCATATTACATTACCTAATCAATATCAATGCGGCAACCGGCTGTCATAGTCTTGAGACCTTAGACCCTTGGCTTTGCGTCCCTGTCTTTCAACAGGTTTGCCTTTTATTCACTTCTTATAATAAAGCAAACTGTCACTTTTGTCAACGGAATTCCCTTGTTAAAACTTACAAAAATCCGTCTAAAAAGTACGAAAACAAAAAAATCTGTAAAAATATCTGAGCGGATCGTAACGCATGATAATCCTTCTCAAATATTTTCACAGATTCCTTTTCGATGTAATGGATAGCAACAAACACACCTTACAGCTTGCGTGTAGACTCCCGCTCTATAAGAGTTCCGCTCAGTATTTGCCGTTTCACTACCTTTTTCCGGTCGATCAGATCAAACAAGGTACGGACGCTCTGCAGGGCAGTTTCCACTCTTGGATATTTCAATGTGGTGATGGATGGATGATAATATTCCGCAATGTCCTGACCATCTGCTCCTGCCACACAATAATCCTCCGGTACTCTTTTGCCGCTGTCAATAATTGCTCTGCAGGCGCCTACCGCCAGAGTATCTGAAATTGCATAAATACAGGAAAAATCCACCCCCGATTTCAAAAGCTCACAGGTACAGTTATAACCATTCTCAATCGTATAGATTCTTTTACCTGGTTTTAAACGAATTATAAGCTTCTCATCATACTCCAGTCCATTTTTTTCCAGTGACCTTTTATAGCCATTGAGATGGCATCTTCCAAGACCTTCATCTCCGGAAGTAATAAAGGCGATCCTTTTATGTCCGCAGCTGCACAGATAATCAACCATACTCTGGCTCTCAATCTCTGTATCAGTCGTCACAAGGGCACTTTTAGGATAAGTTCCTGTATCCTCCGGAACTGTTTTTCCGGAACCACTGATCACATACGGAACTCTCAGCATTCTCAGCCTTGACTCGTCATAATTATACATACCTCCAAGAAATATGATTCCTTTGACTTTTTTCTCTTTTTCCAGCTGAAGGGCAAGCTCAACTTCGTCTTCATCATCTGCTACATTCTGCAATACCAGGCAATATTTCCTGTCACGGACTTCCCGCTCCAATACATGAAGCATAACACCCCAGTATGAGTTGCTGATTTCTTTTATTACAACTGCGATCGTATTGGAATCAGCTCTTTTCAGATTTCTGGCACTATTATTCGGTACATAATTGTACTCTCTGATCACATCCAGAATCTTCTGTTTCGTTTCCGGATTAATGTCCGGGTGATTGTTAATTGCCCTGGACACTGTGCTGACTCCTACGCCGCACAATTTCGCAACCTCTTTAATTGTTATCTGCTCCATAATCGCTCTCCTACAACAATGTATTCATTATATATGTCCCGGCATATTATGGCAAATGATTTTTAATAAATTTATAATGATTTTTTTATCATTTTTTATTAACAAATATGCTTGTCATTATAAGCGATGTTTCCTTTTCCATATTTGAAAAGGAAAGCTGGTTCTGAAGACATATGGCTGAAGTCAATAGGCTCCGGTTTTGCAGTTCCTTCTACGATTTTATCAGCACATGTGATAAGATCGTGAAGAATTGCTTTTCCGATCGGACGTAAAAAATGTCCTGGGAAAATAAGCTCAAAATCTTCTTTATCTAACTTCTTTAATCCCTCTGCATATTCCTTTACTGTTGAGGAATAGGTATCAAAAATCAGGATCGGAGTTGACACTACACTGTCTCCGGCAAACAGAAATTTATTTTTTCTATCCAGGAAAACTACACTTCCAGGAGTATGTCCTGGTGTGAATAACACTTCCAGACTTCTGCCGCCCAGATCAAAGATCTGATGCTCGCTCAGCGGCAGCATCTGGAAATCTCCAGGCTCACGACCTTCAATTATGTACTCTGTTCCATAAAATCCCGGTTCCTTCTTTGTTTTTTCCACATATTTCTTCCAGCCGCTTCTAAGTTTTTCTGTATCTGCCATTTTGAAATCTTTTTCACTCAGATATGCCTTTCCGAACTCGTGATTGCCGCCCACATGATCCAGATGTCCATGTGTATTTAATACAACATATGGCAAATCAGTCAGGGTTTCGATCACCTTTTTCAGATTTCCAAAACCTGAACCGGTATCGATCACAGCTGCACTTTTTTCACCTTTTACCAGATAAATAATGTCTGCTCCGAACTCATCGATTGCCCAGACATCCTCTGCTACCAGCTGAACTGTATAGCCTTCAATTCTCTGTAAATTAATATTGTCCATTTTCTGCCGTTCTCCTTTTCAATTACATTTTTACTGCACCTGCGGTAAGTCCGCTGGTGATATATTTCTGTGCTGCAATATAAATGATTATGATTGGAACCATAGACAGAGTCATTCCGGCAAGCATCAGATTCCACTCAGATCCGGAGGTACTCTTAAACATATAAATAGCAACTGTCAGGGTTCTCAAACCACTGTCTGAAACATACAGGTTTGGCATAAGGAAATCATTCCATGTCCACAGGAAAAACAGTACCAGAAGAGTTATGCTTGTGGAGCGTACCAATGGGAAAATTACCTGCCACATGCAGCGGAACATGCCACAGCCGTCAATTGCTGCTGCCTCTTCCAATTCCTTCGGAATGGACTTCAAAAAGCCAACGTAGGTAAAAATACCGAATGCTCCGTGGAAGCCGGCATACAGGAAAATAAGTACGGTCAGGTTATTCAAAAGGTTTGTGTTGGTCAGCTGTACAGAAAGCGCGATCATAATGGAATGGAACGGAATGATCTGTCCAAGGGTGAAAATCAGATACAAAACATTTCCAAGCTTTCCAGGGATGTGCGCAATTCCATATGCAGCCATAAAGGAAATGATGGTACATACCAGCATGGTTCCCAGGGTTACATATGCTGAGTTTCCGACTACTCTCCAGAATTTCAGACGTTCTATAGCTTCGGTAAAGTTACCGGTATAGAGGTAATGGGGAAAAGAAAGGAAGTTCTGGATCATATCGTTATGTGTCTTGAATGCGTTCATCACAAGCAGGATGATCGGCATAAGGAACAGGACACCAAAGAAAAACATAATAATGGTTGGAAGCCATACTTTCTTTTTCATTAGTATTCTACCTCCTTCTTACGAGTGCAGTACAACTGGATCAGAGTAACCGCTGCTACTGTAAGGAACAGGATTACAGATTTCGCTGAGCCATAGCCCAGGTTGTACTTGGTGAAAGCTTCCTGGTAAATATTCATGGCAACTGGCATTGTGGAACCGTAAGGACCACCGCCTGTCATTGCGTTCGGAATATCGAATGACTTAAATGCTCCTGAAATAGAAACAAACAGATTGATCGTGACAGTTGGCATAAGCAGCGGAAGCTCGATTTTCAGAACTTTTTTCAGACCGCTGCAGCCATCCAGCTCAGCAGACTCCATAACATCCTTCGGAATAGTCTGAAGACCTGCGGTATAAATGATCATCAAGAAACCAATGTTCTGCCAGATGGAAACCACAATGATCGTCACAGTTGCCATTGACGGAGTTCCGAACCAGCTTATATTTGCCAGCCAGTCCCATCCCAATGCTCCGCCAAGTGCAGGCATTGCATTTGTAAAAATAAACACCCAGATAAAGGATACCAATACGGCACTGACAATGTTAGGAATGAAGAACATAGCTCTAACCACGCCTTTAGCCTTAATGTTCTCATTCAGGAAATAAGCAAGAATAAATCCAAAAACATTGCTACCAATAATGGTGAACGCACCAACAAAAAGGTTAAATCCAAAGGAAGTCCAGAATTTTGTATCGGAAAACAGTTTTACATAATTGTCAAATCCCACAAAAGCTTTTTTCCCGGACATCAGGTTCCATTTCAGGAATGAATATGGAATGGTTCCGCCAAACAGAGGTGCCAGCATTGCAAAGGAATACAAAAGCAAAGCAGGCAGAATCAGCAGAAGATAAAATTTCTTGTTTTTCTTATATAAAGATGACATATTATCCTCTCTTTCTTTTTCTAAAAGGCTCATCTGCTTATACAGATATCACGATAAATCTTCCATTAAAAAGATTCCCGGGGGTGCTCCCCCCGGGAATCGCAGGTCAGCATTTCCTCTTATTTACTGATCCAGATATTCAAGATATGCTGCGTCAAGCTCGGAAATTACCTCATCCTTGTCAGCAGCGTCTGCCATGTAGCCCTGGAAGATATCTCCGGAGATAACATCAAATCCGTTTACATACTGCTGATATACCCACGGAATTACGTTTCCGCTGTTTGCATATTCCAGATAATCGTTTGTAGATGCAGAATCATAGTTAACTGTGAAATCCTGGGAAGCCGGTGCAGAACCTGGTTTCTCAGTTACAATTGCAATATATCCATCAGAAAGGGAAGCATCGCTTAAGAAGTCAATAACCTCTTTGCAAGCATCCATATGCTCTGTCTGAGTGCTTACTGCATATACGATTCCTACGTCAACTGCTGCTTTGTTTCTCTCAGCATCGTTGGATACTGGTAATGCGAAGTATCCGATTTCCGGCGGATTATCCATTTTTGCTACTACGTTCTGGCTGAACTCACCGCTGATCAGCATAGCTGCTTCAGAGTTTGCAAGTGCGTTGAAACCGGATGTGGAGTCACAATCCATCATATTGCTTCCACAATGAGCTTTGATAATATCTGCTGTTGCAAATACATCATCGATACCGTCTACATTGAAGGTTCCCTCGCCGGAATTTAACTGATCAAGGAAGCCTTCCATATCATCCTGTACTACGTTTGACATCATTACACTGAACATGTGTTTCAGAGTCCAGGAATCTTTGAAGGTGGAAGCGATTGGTGTTACGCCGGACTCTTCCAGCTTCTCGCATGCTGCTTCGAATTCATCTCTTGTTTTCGGAACTTCTTCGATTCCGGCATCCTTAAACATCTGCTTGTTGTAGAATACACCAAGGTACTCAACGTTTGCAGGATATCCGTAGATTTTTCCATCATAGGTAACAGCCTCAAGAGCGGTCGGGTAAACCTTCTCAGTAAAATCCATTCCGCTTAAATCCTGAATTCTTCCGACCTCTGCAAAATCCTGCACCTGTGTCCATGGTGTAAGGATGTAGATATCCGGCCAGTCATTTGTTGCAGCTGCAGTTCCAAGGAAATCAGAGTAATCTCCGGACTGCATTGTGATATCCAGCTCGATATCATCATGTTTGCTGTTGAAGGACTCCATGGTACGATCCAGCTGATCGCCCCACTCACCATTCCATACAGTCATAGTGACCTTGGTCTTCTCTCCATCAGCCCAGCAAAGGTTTGTTCCAAGGGACATAACCATTGTTCCAGCTAATACTGCTGCCAACATTTTTTTCTTCATTTCTTATACCTCCTAGTATAATTTTATTTTCCGCCAACTGAGTATTTTCAGTTGTCTGGTTCGATTTTGGTATCGTTTCCGGTATTGTTACCGGTAACGTTTCCGGTGATGTTAGAATCATATCATACTCACCAATTATTTACAACATTTTTTTCGATTTATTATTACTTTCGTATGTATTCACAATATTTTTTGTGCATTTTTATACGTTTTGTACAATATTTGCAGGAGTAGACAATCCACCTCCACTGCCTACAAATACTGTGACAAAGCGAGTGTATTTACGGTCTTACTGCTGTTCCATCTGGAAGCCTTGGCAGCATCCAATCCCATGTGACAACCTCTTCGCTGCACGGATACTCAGCTGCTGCTTTTTCATCAATATCCACACCAATTCCCGGTTTCCCATTCAGATACAGATATCCGTCCCGCATTTCCGGAATTCCGGTAAAAATCTGATGTAAGGCAATTGCGCCTGCATCTTCAGACAAGGTATTGGTGTCAGCCCATTCCTGGATTCCAAAATTCGGAGAAGCCATATCCAGGTGGATATTTACTGCGTGACCAATCGGAGTAAGGTCTATTGGTCCATGCCATGCAGTTCTTATTCCAAATGCATCACAAAGAGCAATCAGTTTGCGTGCCGGTGTAATTCCTCCAATCTGGCTTAAATGGATTCTTATATAATCAATTTCTCTTTCTGTGATAAGATTCAGCCATTCGTTTGGATTGTTAAACAGCTCTCCCATAGCCAGCGGGGTGGTGCAATGCTGCCTGATCTGCTTAAACCATCCGCTCTGTTCCGGAGAAAGACAGTCCTCAAGAAAGAACAGACGGAATTTCTCCATATCTTTTGCAAATATTACCGCATCAGAAGGTCTCAGACGCTCATGTACATCGTGACAAAGCTCCAGTTCCCATCCATAGGTTTCCCTGAGACGCTCAAACAGCTGTATTGTTTTTGCCATGTATGCTTTTGGATCATAATAGCAGCCTTCAAAGGATCCTTCCGGTGGCTGGTAAGGCATATCCTTTCCGCCATAGCCTCCAACCTGCGCACGGATACAGCGATATCCTCTTTCTTTTAACGCTCCTACTTTTTGCACACAATCCTCTATTGTGGTGCCTTCAGCATGCGTATAGCATGGCACTCCGGTTCTGCATTTTCCACCCAGTAAGTCATACAAGGGCATACCGGCCATTTTGCCTTTAATATCCCATAATGCCATATCCACACCTGACAGGGCATTATTTAAAACAGGTCCGTTTCTCCAGTAGCTCATTCCTTTTATAGACTGCCAGATATCTTCAATATCAGAAACATCTCTGCCAATCAGGTACGGCTTCAGATATTTTTCCACAGCGGCAACCACTGCCAGATGTCTGTGGGCAAAAGTTGCGCAGCCCACGCCATATAATCCTGGCTCACTTGTTTCCACTTTTACTGTCACCAGATTGATTTTCTGCGGCGCACAGCAAATTACTTTTACATCTCTGATCGTTACTCTCATTTTTCTCCTCCCCAGGCATTTTTATCATTTTCTACTTTTTCCGGCATTCCTGGCAGGATCAGTCCTCCGTCAACCCGCAATACTTCTCCGGTTATATAAGCTGCATTCTCACTTGCAAGGAATACTACCGCTCTTCCTATATCTTTCGGTGTTCCATTTCTGCCCATTGGAATTCTTTCTCCCAGACTTTCCCAGAAGCCTTCCAGCTCTGTCCTGCCTTCTGCTTTTATTTCCTCTGGCGTACGGATACAGATAGCTCCCGGAGCCACACAGTTCACACGGATCCCATATGGTGCAAGATCCAGTGCCATAGACTGTGAAGCCCGGTTCACTGCTGCCTTTATGCCGCCGTAAACACAATCTCCCGGATATGCTCTTTCTGCTCTTGAAGAGGTTATGTTGATAATGCATCCTTTAACCTCATGAGCCTTCATATATCTGGCCGCCTTACTGGAAAGTACAAGGTAATTCAAAAGATCCAGATTCAGCATTTTCTGGGTTTCCTCCATTTCAAGGTCCAGAATGGACTGAAACCCGGTAACTCCGGCATTATTTACAAGCAGATCCAGTCCGCCCAGTTCCCTGACAGCCTGGTCAAAAAATTTCTCCCCTTCTCCTGCCTGTGCCATATCAGCCTTTGCATACCAGGCAAAGGAACCCATATTTCTTATTTCTTCAGCAGCTTCCTTTGCCTCATCTTCCCGTGTCCGATAGGAAAAGGCAATATCATATCCGGCTGCTGCCAGTTCTCTGATAATTCCACGTCCAATTCCACGACTGGCACCTGTAACGATTGCTTTTTTTCTCATCACAGTTTTCCTCTCTTATTCTATTTTCCCAGACAATACCTGCACAGGTACGGGAACTTCCACAAGCACCCGCTGATTTCCCAGTTCTCCCTCTGATTGCCTGTCAAAAATATATATTTTTCCTGTTTTCTGATCTGCTGCAAGCAAATGCTCCTCACTGCTGTCCAGACAGATACTTCGAAACCATCCTTTCGGAACTACAACTTTTTGTTTCAAATTTAACATTCCATTTTCATCTATGGTAAATCCAAAAATTTCTCCGGTTCCTCTCACAGATGCGTAAAGCATTTTCCCCTCTGCAATACACAGTTCTGCTGCAAGCGCGCCCTCTGGCAACTTCTCTTCCAGGGATATGGTCTGGCACAGCTCCCCATTACAGTAAACAGAAATTGTAAGATCCAGCTCATTTAATACATAGAGATACGTTTTTCCATTTTTCTCCAGTATTCCCATATGTCTTGGACCTGCTCCAGGTCTGACCTCTATGGTTTCTTTTTGCAGAAGCTTTCCCTTATCTGTGCCAAAAGAATAAATCTTATCACACCCTAAGTCAGCTGCATACAGATCTCCCCTATGAAGGACGCAGGAGTGAATATGAGATGCTTCCTGCCGTTCCGGATCCAGCCCTTTTCCTGTAAAAGAAATTTCCTGTAAAAGTTTCGGGCTGCCGGCTTCTGAAATGTCGATCACCTTTAAATCTCCACTTCCGTAATCAGATACAAAAAGTCTTTGTCCTTTTTCATCCTTTTCAATATGACAGGATGCTTTTCCAGGCATCTGAAGACCTTCCTTTTTCTCTGCTGTAAGCCTTTCTTCCTGAACCCCTACTTCATATTCCACAATTTCCGCAGCATCTTCACTTTCACTTACCGCAAAAAGCCGGTTCTTCACCAGACAAACCCAGGAAGGATTCTGCATTTGTATGATAAGAGGAGTTCCTGCAACATCTCCCAGGATCTCATTATACGGAATCAGATAGATACCTTTTCCAAGCTCCTGCTTCTCCAATACAGCAGGGGCATCATGCTGTGTATAGGTTCCGACAAGCAAAATATCCATGCTTTCTTCCATCTCCTTTGTTAATTCCTTTTACTGGAATTTCAGTTCATCTGACAATTCCACAACCATGTGTAATTCACCAGGTGACATCACCTTTTCTCCATGAATTACCACATTGTCAAAATAAAAGCCATGAGGTCTGCACACTTCATTTTTCATCTCAAAGCCACGTATAATGGATACTGGAAAAGTGCCTTCTGTAATTTCAATATTTTTAAAGAAAATATCATTTACCATGCCTCTTTCCCTGTCTCGTGAATACTTGGAATCAAGAGTTTTAATATCAATAAATTTTTCCTGGGCATCTTCAATTCGGATGTTTTCATAAACAATATCATGTACATGGGCACGGTCAGCGTTATGAATTGTCAGTACTCCACCTGACTGATTGCCCTCATACTGGCAATGTACAACATCACAATTTCTGAAAACAACATCTGTAATTTCGTCACATCTGGTTTCATATCCGATTTCAAGTGTGTTTCCAAATTCTGCATTCCAGAACAGGCAATCCTCAACAAGGATATGTCTCACATCTGTGCAGCCTGACGGATCCTGGAATTCCACAGCCTTAATAGATATACAATCATCATTTGCCCTTATAAAGCAATTACGAAGCACTACATTCTCACATCCGACTATATCGACGCCATCTCCTGTGATCACTTTTCCCAGAACATTTACGTCTTCAATCAGAACATTTTTACATGCAACCGGAACAATATGCCAGGAACCACCATCCAGAAGTGTGATTCCGCGTATTTCAATGTCCTCACCCAATACAGGAACGATCAGCTGCTCTGCACCATTTTCATCCCATGCATGCCAGTTTCCTCCATACAGGATTCCGTTTCCCAGAATACGGACTCTGTCTGCCATTCTGGAATAGATTCTTCCACTTACAACTGCTCCGTACTCTATATAAACAGTTTCGTCAGAATTAAGCTGAAGGCATCCCACGTTATAGGCTTTTCCGCTTTCAAATACATAAGTGGCATTCTCAGGCTTCGGTATGTATTTTCCCGGAAGAACATAAAGTGGTGACTCCAGTTTATCGTCCAGTTCAAGAATAATTCTCTTTCCGGCAGGAAGGCTTATACTGATTTTGTTCTCCTCTTCTTTGAATGGTATCTGTGCAGCTGCAGGACGGATAACAGCCTTCTGAAATGGTTCGTTTACTGTAACTTCTACCTCTGCCTTTTCATTTTCATCCAAGAAAGAAACAAAATCAAAAAATTCCGTATGATATACTCGCTGTTCCTTTCCGTTTATCTTAACCTGATACAGCTCTGATACCGGAATATCTTCCACTGATTTCAGTTCATACAGTGGTTTCTCGCTTATCTTTCGCGGTACAAATTCCTGTTTTTTCATCATTATGTTTCTCCTTTATATTTCATTTATTTTTAAAATTCATCATTATGTTTACAAACATTACTATACAATGTTTTTCTTTTTTAGTAAAGTGTTTTATTTGACAAGATACTTTGCTTTTTTTTATGCATTTTGTATAAGTCCCTCTGTTTTTTCAATTACTGTTTGACTTATTTGTTTGATATATATATACTATAGGTTACTAAACAACCTTATTTTGAAAGGAAACATTATGGAAAAACTTCCTGCATACAAGAAATGTTATAACAAATTAAAATCCGATATAGATAATAATGTTTATCCCATAGGTTCCTATCTTCCCACAGAAGATGAGCTTGGAAAAATGTTTTCGGTAAGCCGTACGACGGTCCGGCATGCCATTGACCTTTTGGTTAAAGACAAACGCATAAAGGTAAAGCAGGGTGCCGGCACACAGGTGATCAATCCCAAAGAACGGGAGCTTACCAGCTTCTCAAAATTTCATAACGTAATAGACATAAACACTCTGTTTCCGGATAATGCCGCCCTGACCATCAGCGGAACCTGGATTGACCGTATTCCTGCAAACAGCCAGGTCGCCAGTGCGTTGGACCTTAATGAAGGAACAGAAGTCTTCCGCCTTCAAAGAGTGGTTTCCTCCAATGAACAGCCTGTGATAATCCAGACAAATTATATCCGTATCGATTTTTTCCCGGATTTAGATACCTACCGCGAACAGCTTGTAGATCTCTATTACTTTATTCAGAAGCACTACGGAATTAAATTTGAAACCGGTGAAGAACACATCAACATCAGCTCAGCTGATTTCCTTGATGCACAGATTCTCAACATTGAACCGGGATCTCCTATTTTTTTCAACACCAGAACAGCACACTGTTCACTGGGTCCTATGGAATACCTGGAAGCCAGGATTCGTCCTGATCTGTGCCATTTCGTGGTTCGTATGAAGGAACCACCAGCATGGTACGATCTTCCCGAATTTCAAAAATCCCTGGAACGTGTTTGAAAATGAATGATCAACTTATAAAAAGGAGCGGCGCTATGTCTAAACGCATTTCGGCCCTTCTGCTTTGCTTATTTCTATTTTGCCTGCTAATAGTTTTCCCAGCTGCAGGCTGCGGTCAGAACAGCAGCTCCGGTTCCGGCGAAGAACCGCCTGTTTTTTCCCCGCTGAAGGTTCTGGTTCCGGAAGCTCCGGGAACAGACACCATAGGATATTCACCTCTGATACTGGATATTTCAAATATCAGTCAGGGATATCTGACTGCTGTCAGTGACAGCAATGGTACCACCAAAAACATCCAGCTTTCCGCGGATGACGGCGTTGTTTATTCTTATTTTGTAAGCTCCGGCGAAAGTGCTGTCATTCCGTTTACCAGTGGAAGCGGCACCTACCAGGTATCCTGTTATGAGCAGGTAAACGGCAGTCAGTATGCCGCACTTTTTGCCCAGGCTCTGGAGGTTTCCCTGGAGAATGAATTTCTCCCGTTTTTGTATCCGAACCAGTATGTAAATTTTACCCCGGACTCAGAAGCCTGCAAGCTGGCTCTTTCTCTTCTGGCAGAGGATGCCACGGAACAGGAAAGCATTGACACCGTTTTCCAGTATGTAACCCAGCATGTCACCTACGACGAGGACAAAGCAGCCACCGTTGAGACAGGATATCTTCCTGACATAGACGAAACCCTCTCTACCGGAAAGGGAATCTGTTTTGATTATGCTGCCTTGATGACGGCAATGCTGCGAAGCAGGGATATTCCCTGTAAGCTTCAGATCGGATATGCAGGTGACATCAAGCATGCCTGGATCGATGTTTACATACGTGGAAAAGGATGGGTGGAACAGGCGATTACCTATGACGGGGAGAAATGGAACCGCATGGATCCAACCTTTACCGCCAACAGTGAAGATGAAGAGCTTATCAATTCCTATATCGGTGACAGCGCAAATTATACGCTGCAGTTTACCCGATAGCACAACGAAAAACGCCTCGCAGGTTCATGGATTTTTTCAGGATCTGCCTGATGTTTTTTCAGAGAGGACTTTATATGATTACCAAATTAAACAATCGGGAGCTGTTCCAATTCTGTGAACAGTTTTCCATCATATTACGTTCCGGAATGTCCGCCATTGAGGGACTTGCCATCTTAAATGACGACAGCCAGACAGAACGGGGCAAAGAAATTTTGACCTTTCTTTATAAAGACATGGAGGAATCCGGCTCCCTGGCGCACGCCATGGAGCAATCCGGTGCTTTTCCTGCTTCTGCTGCTGCTTATGTACGCACCGGCGAAGAGACTGGCTGTCTGGATGAGGTTATGAAGGGTCTGTCTGCTTTCTATGCGAAGGAGATTCAGATCACAGACCAGATTCAGAGTGCAGTCGCCTATCCCCTTGTTATGCTGGGCATGATGACTGCGGTTATTGTAATTCTTCTTGTAAAGGTTCTCCCGGTTTTCCGCCAGGTTTTCCGCCAGCTTGGACTGGAAATGAGCGGGATCTCCGGTGCCCTTCTTGGAATCGGCGAAACACTTAGCCGCTATTCTACTGCCTTCCTTGTTCTTCTGGCCGCGATGATCGGCTTTATCCTTTTCCTGGTTCTTCACCCAAAGGGGCAGGAACTGATCCGCAAAATCGTCTGCCGTTTTCCCGGCATGAAGGAAATTCCGGTAAATCTGGATTACAGTCGTCTTTGCCAATGTATTTCCCTGGGAATCCGAAGCGGACTTTCCCCTGAGCTTTGTGTGGAGCTGGCAGGGGCTGTGGTTACCCAGACTGAGATCAGGGAAAAGCTTGCTTCCATTCAGAAGCAGCTCGCGGAAGGATATGGATTTACAGAAGCCATCACGGAATCCGGACTTTTTAAGGCTATGGAGCTTCGTCTGATCTCCCTTGGTTTTCAGGCTGGTGCATCTGACGAAGTAATGGAAAAACTGGCTGAGCAGTATGAAGAGAAATCCACAGACTCTGTTTCCCACATTGTGTCAATTTTGGAGCCTACTATTGTGATCGTCCTTTCAATTTTGGTAGGACTGGTCCTTCTTTCTGTTATGATGCCGCTGCTGGGACTGTTATCTGAAATGATCGCATAACAACTGTAAGGGAGAGTGAAAATGGATATATTTGAAACCAGACTCATTCGTGTCAGGCGGATTTTCCGCTTTATTGTTCCAATCCTGTTCGCTGCAGTCCTCTGCCTGATCTTCTATCTTGGAATTGCACGTACACAGACTGATTCCCTGGAAAAAGAACAGGTTACTTTAACGCAGGCACTTGAAGGAGGTGCCATCCGCACCTACGCCCTCACAGGCCAATACCCTCAGAGCCTGGATGAATTGCTTTCAGATTACCATATTACCTATGATTCTGAGAAATTTGTGGTAGAATATGTTCCAAACGGATCCAATCTTCTGCCATCGATCAGCGTACTTCCGGTAAATGCCAGAAAAGGAGGTGCCAGATGAATTCCAGATTTACCCGGAAGAACCACAGCATTGATTCACTGGCAGCCCTGCTGCTTTTTGCAATGTATGTGCTGTTTCTTCTATTTCTGATGCTTTTTGGTGCCGGGAACTATCAGGCCTCTGTAAAAAGCCTGGACACTAATAACAACCTTTATACAGCAGCCTCTTACATCACTACCAAGTTTCGTCAGCACGATATTCCCGGAATGACCTCCCTTACAGAGCTTCAGGGAACACAGGTTCTTTGCTTTCAGGAAGCTATTGAGGGGAAAGATTACTGCACTTACATTTATTTTGATGGCAGTCATTTAAAAGAGCTTTTTACAGCATCGGATTCCCGGGCCGATCTTTCTATGGGGACCAACCTCGCACAGCTTCAGGATTTCCAGATTGACGCTTTAGAAAACACTTTTTACAGAATCACATTAACGGACACAGATGGACATTGTTCCAGCTTTCTGCTTCATCCAGGGGTTCCTGCCTGATTCGCAAGCTCCTGAATTTGGGGCTGGTCACTTCTGAATAATGTGCTGAAAGGAAGTTTTTATGAAAAAAATCACTACCCATTCCAAATCCGGGCTTTTTCTTATGGAAATGATATTTGTCCTTCTTTTTCTGGGACTGACCTGCGGTGTCTGCGTAAGACTGTTTGCGGCTTCCTACATGGCAAGGGTACATGCCCGGGAGGACTCTCATATCCAGGAGCTTATCACCAGTGCCGGTGAAATTCTGGAAGGAACTGACGGCACTGTCCAAAATTTTCTGGCACTGATGCCAGATGGAGTTGCAGATCAGGACAGTATTTGCTATTATTTTGACAAGCACTGGCAGAATACTTCCGAAGAAAGCGCGGTTTATAAAATGAGGCTTGTCTGCTCTGCTTCTGACAAGGTCAAAGAAATTCAGGTCACTTTTGAAAAACTCCAGAATGCAAATGAGGAAACCAGTCTTTATACACAAACAATTCGCTTTCCAGTTTTTTCCACAAAGGAGGAAACAGATTCATGAAAGAAAAGAATCATCTTTTTTCCGCAACTGGAATTCCTTCCCTTTTTCTAATCTTCGGAGTACTTATGCTGGTGATCCTGTCCTTGCTTGGCTATGGTACTTCCAGACAGGATCTGCGCTCCAGCAGTCTTTCTCTGGAGCAGACCTCAGCCTATTATAATGCCTGCAGTGAGGCAGCTGATTTTTATTCAGATCTGGTTCAGACACTGGAAGGATTTCAGGCACAGGCAAAATCAGAAAGTGCATATTACCAGCTCGTCTCCGATCATCTGAACTCACAGGAGAATGTAAAATGGAATTCAGAGGAACATACTGCTGAATATGTGAAAGCATTTTCCGACACCCAGAGTCTGGCTGTGAAAATTGTTGTATTCTGGACTGACTGTACAGCTGATTCCACTGCTTCTGCTACCGCTGCCTTTGATAACGTTGCCTCTGATAATGTTGCCTCTGATAACGCTGCTTCTGATAACGTTGTCTCTGATAACGCTGCTTCTGATAACGCTGCTTCTGATAACGCTGCCTCTGATACCATTAATGCAGGATTGGACATGACCAGCAGCAATATCGCCGGGATCCTCTCCTGGAATACGGTTGTAACTGCAGACTGGAATCCGGACAACAGCCAGTCTGTCTACAAAGGAGAATAATTTTATGGAAGAAAAAGTAAAGGCTTTTCTGGAGCTTGCCACTCAGAAAAAAGCCTCTGATATATTTATTATTGCCGGTCGTCCCCTTTCTGTAAAAATTGACGGAAAGCTCTGTACACTGGATGGTTTTGAAGAACGGCTCATGCCTCCGGAGACAGATGAATTTATCCGGATCATTTACAAGCTTGCTCACGACCGGAATATAGAACCTATGCTGGAAACCGGTGACGATGACTTTTCCATGGCTATCCCTGGTCTCTCAAGATTTCGTGTAAATACATACCGGCAGCGTGGTTCTCTTGCCGCTGTCATCCGTATTATTGCATTTAATCTGCCTGATCCGCAGGATCTGCACATTCCTCCAGCTGTTATGGAAGCAGCTGACCTTACCAAGGGAATGGTTCTGATCACAGGTCCCGCCGGAAGCGGAAAATCCACCACCATGGCTTGTATCATCGACAAGATCAATCACAGCCGTGAAGGACATATCATCACGCTGGAAGACCCTTTGGAATACCTGCACAGACATGACAAATGCATTGTCAGCCAGCGCGAGATCTGTACGGATACTGCCAATTATCTGGTTTCCCTGCGTGCCACCCTGCGTCAGAGCCCGGATGTGATCCTTCTTGGAGAAATGCGTGACCACGAGACTATCCAGACTGCCATGACTGCTGCTGAGACCGGACATCTGATTCTTTCCAGCCTTCATACTACCGGAGCTGCCAATACCATCAGCCGTATTATGGATGTTTTCGAGCCCAGCCAACAGCATCAGATTGCCATTCAGCTTTCCATGGTTCTGCAGACTGTTATTTCCCAACAGCTGGTGCCGGATGTGAATGGGCACAATATTCCGGTTTTTGAGATCATGAGGCTTACCCCTGCCATTCGAAATATGATCCGCGACAACAAGATTTATCAGATTGACGGTGTGATCGCCTCTTCCTCCCAGGCAGACATGAAATCCATGGATAACAGCCTGCTGGAGCTTTATCGAAACCGCCAGATCACAAGAGAGACTGCACTTAAATATTCATCTAATCCGGAAATGTTAAAACGGAAGCTCATGTAATGGGCTTCCGTTTTTTTAATATCCGAAGGTTGTCCTGCTGCAAAAAACTTTATAGTTTTTACTATGTGCAGACTATCTTCTATTCCACAATGCTTTACTGTAAATTCTATTTCTTTTCTGCAATTGATTTCCTACTTTCTTGTAACTGCCGCCGATGCTTTATACTTTCCCTTTACAACACCATTTGGCTCTTTTACATAAGCACGCACATAATAACGGTACTTCTTTCCTTTTTTTACCTTCGTGTCTGTCCAGGTGGAAGTTTTCCCCTTCTTAATAGTAGCGGCCAGCTTATATTTTCCGCTTCCGGTCTTCTTGTAAATGTAATAGCCATCACACTTCTTCTGTGCCTTCCACTTTAATTTCAGACCTTTCTTCGTATTGGAAACCGATGAGACCGTCTGCCTGGAGGGTACTGATTTATACTTTCCACTGGACTTGTAACTGCTTGCCACTGTTTTCTTATCCACAGTACAATAAGCTCTTACTGTATACTCATAAACGGTAGTTGATTTTATCTTTTTATCTTTGTAGGATGTAGTAGCTGCTTTCTTTATGTTTGCAAGCTTCGTCCATTTTCCAGAGGATGTTTTCCTGTAAACCACATAGCCTGCTGCACCGGAAATCTTATTCCAGTTTACTGTATTGTAAAGTCCGGAAGAAACCTTCACCGACACAGACGGAGTGGCAAGCATTGTCTTAGCCGCAGCTTCCGCGGTATAATCGGAATATTTCGCAGTACCGTTCACCATACTGTACGCACGGATCTTGTATGTATACGTAATTCCCGGCTGAACCTTCGTATCTGTCCAGGAAGTATCCGACCAGGAGGCTGTCTCCACCTTCTGATACTCTCCGCCGGAGGTTCTTCTATATATCTGATATCCGGAAACTCCAGCTGCTTTACTCCAGGTCAGACTGATCTGGTTATAGGCGTGAGCTGCAGCCTGAAAGGAAACAGGTCTGGTTACATTCACTGCACTGCTCAAGGTTCTTGTATGAGCTTTAATTCTTGCACAGGCACTTGGACTTGTTTTGGAAAAATCACTCCATCCATTTTTTTCATGATAACAGAAGCTCTGATCCGCCTCCAGGCCAGCCTGAAACTCCACCCAGTCATAAGCACTGTTGGTCTCGCACAGATATTCCACTGTATCGGAACCGATATTGGTGATCACTACCGAATAAAGGGTTCCATTCATCAGATTTACCTCTGGCACTTCTACTGTGGAAATACCGGCATGTTTCTGATAAAAAGTAACCGGATTGGCATAGGCCGGAGTTCCGCTTACCGGATTGCTCTTATCCTTCAGATTTGTATAAATCTGAATGCTGTAGCTTCCTCCGTCAGAGTAAGTAGCCAGAACTACTTCTCCAAGGACTTCTCCGTTCCCATTTCCGGCTTTTGCCTGAAAAACATTGGCAATGGAGGAAATCCCACTGCTGCCGGAAGGATACAGCTTCAGCTTGCTCAGTGCACTGGAGCCATCATAGAAATAGTTGTTACGGTACTTCGGACTGGTGGTGGCTTCTGCTGCTACAATATTATAATTACATTTATTCTCATAGGAAATATAAAAATAACCGGCTTCTCCCCAGTCATCTCCCCAGCTGTTTCTGGCAATCCATGCCCCGTTTGAAGTAACATTGCTGGCAGAATTGAAATTTTCCCTGGAATAATTGTCATCCCATCCAATCAGGGTTATTGCATGATTCACGCCTGCACTTCCCGGGTAGCTGTATGCATACGTATACGGATTATAATAGGTATCATACATTCCAAAGGACATGGAAACAGATCCATATTCTGATATCAGACTTTTAATATTATTTACAGAATAAGAAGAAAACGCCGCATTTTCCAGATAGGCTGTGGTCTGGTATGCCATTTGGGAGGACGGCACCTTGTCAGAGTCCAGAGTATGATCTGCATTTGTCTCATAAGGAACCTGGGATTCCAAAGCCATACCGCTCCACGTACTCAGAAAAATGGCAGCCAGGGTCTGATTTCCTCCATCTCTGTAGGAATGAAGGACCTCGTTTTTGTCATTAGCTGTATTTCCAAGGGAATCGTTCATTCGGTGGGCAAAGAAATATGCCAGATGTTCTTCTGACAGATCAAACAGCCCAGCTCCCGCCTGAAAAAATGAGATTTCCAGGTTGGCAGCCAATGTGTATGCCCAGCACATATTGGAAGGCTTTTGATTCCTTACCGGGATGGAAATACTGCTTCGGGGATCGTATTTCGCAGGATAAGACGCAGCTCTGGCAGCACCTACGCTTCCTGTATCACCATTCCCATTGCCAGATGGCGGGTCTACATAGCTTATGGGCTGCAGCTCACGGATCGGCTCCAACTGAGCCTCAATCTCCGCATCGGTCAGATCGTCTTCACATTTCTCTTCTTCGGCAGAATCCGGATCCATGCTGCCAAAGCCAGAATCTTGTTCCTGAAGTTCATCAGTACCACCATCTGAGAAACCGTCTGACAGTTCTTCCGATTGGGAGGGATTTCCATCTGTCATGCCTGTGAAGCTGGCATTGCCTGACTGACCGGCATCGTCTTCCGTACTTCCATTGCCAGCCTGGCTGTCATCGCCTTCTGCACTTCCATTGCCAGCCTGACTGTCACCGTCTTCTACACTTCCATTGCCAGCCTGGCTGTCATCAGCTAAAGTGCTTCCGCTCCCTGACTGATCATCACCTGCTGAAAAATCATCCTGCACATAAAACTCTTCCGCAGTCATCGCATCCGACGACACAGCTGATACAGCGTCTCCTGCGCTTTCCATTTCCACACTTTCCGTCCAGACCATACTCTGCCCGGCAATATCTGCTGCCTGAATAGGCAAGCCTGTAAAAATCAGGGACTGGGCAAGTAACAGACTTACAGCTGCTTTTTTCAATAATTTCTTATATTTCATATTTACTCCTGTCGTTCTGAGCTTCCTGTTTCGGAGTATTTTTCACACAGGCTCCAGAGCGTATTAAAAAATCACCAGAACAGAATTTTCGTTCAAACAGATATTTTTCACTTATTTATGATTTTTTAGATATTTTTCCAGAAAATGTATTAATTTCTCCATTTCTTCCTGAGTCCCTACCGTGATCCGCAAATGATTGTCAATTCTCGGCTTCGGGAAGTATCTTACATAAATATGCTCCTGACGAAGGGCCTCAAAAATTTCTTTGGCCGGACAGCTTTTGTGAGAAGCAAAGATAAAGTTGGTCTTAGAATCCGGGAATGTGAAACCAAGGGCAGCCAGTTCTTTCTTCGCCCATTCTCTGGTAGCAATAATCTTCTCACAGGTTTCTGTAAAATATGCTTTATCCTGGATAGCTGCCACACCGGTTGCAAGAGTGGTACGATCCATAGTGTAGGAATTGAAGGAATATTTTACATCGTTCAGAAATCTGATCAGCTGTGGATTGCCGCATGCAAAGCCGATACGCATTCCAGCCATGGAACGGGATTTGGAGAAGGTCTGGACTACCAGAAGATTGTCATATTTCTCTATAAGCTCCAGTGCTGATTTCGCTCCGAAATCTACATATGCTTCATCTACGATCACAATGACGTCCCGGTTGTGTAAGAGAATCTCCTCGATGTCACCGAGGGGCAGCTCCACGCCTGTAGGTGCATTGGGGTTCGGAAAAATAATTCCACCGTTTTCTCCGAAGTAATCTTCTTTGCGGATACAAAAGTTCTCATCGAGAGCTTTACATTCATATGGGATTCTGAAAAGATCCGCCCATACGTCATAGAAAGAATAGGTGATATCTGGAAAAAGGATCGGTTTATCTGAGTTAAAGAAGGTGAGGAAGCTCATGGCAAGTACATCATCTGAGCCAACACCTACAAAAACCTGCTCGTCTTTCAGTCCATAGCTCCGGGCAATTGCATGTATCAGGTCGCCAGCTGTAGGGTCCGGATAAAGGCGGAGGGTATCTGGCTGAATCTCGTGTAATGCTTTCTCCACGCCTGGTGCAGGGGGATATGGGTTCTCGTTTGTGTTCAGCTTGATCATGTCCGGCTGATTGGGCTGCTCGCCGGGTGTATACGGTACTACTTTACGAATGTTTGCTTCCCATGTATTCATTTCGGTCCATCCTCGCTTCTTCGTATTTTTATTATAATTTCCTTTTGAAAAAATCTGTAGTATGCATGTTTCTGCATAGTTATTAGTATTTTACTTTTTTCCTTGGAGTTTGTCAAATTTCGTTGTGGGGTGTTGCGGTACTTCTTTCTGCGGTTATATTGCTATTTAATGTGTTGAAAGTTATTCAATGCGGACGCATTCGGGCAATGGTGATTGCTCACTCGCCGGCGCAACGCTCCAGCGAACTAACTGCTAACTG
>OHAU01001902.1_pt1 | contig 22070 bp, 30 predicted proteins | sample 1577181 | NCBI WGS metagenome assembly OHAU01 (sample SAMEA3541472, study PRJEB24748) | human gut metagenome | biome: human gut; feature: human-associated habitat; material: faeces | place: China | collected 2012 | reverse complement strand
ACAAACCCGTCTAAATTGTAATGAAGATACACACATAGTCGCTATATAATATAATTACTATGTGTGTATGTGAAAGAGATTTTTTATGAATATATGGTGTTTCTCATATGATTTATATATATTTACTAATAGTTGTGAACTATCATTAGTTTAACGTTCAATAAACTTGGTAATATGAGAAGAATTTTCCTCTTTGTATTGATTTTATGTGCAGGAGTAGTCAGCTGTAACAAAGATCAAGACGGGGCACCTCAAAATTTATTGATTGGTCAATGGGAAGCTGTTCGTCAGGATGCTTTTCGTGGGGAGAGTTGGATTTTTGGGTCTACATATGAATCCAACGAACTTGTGTGTGAATTCACAGATGCAGGAAAGCTGATAGAATATCAATATGATTTAATAATAAACATTCTTCCATATTCTTATGATGCTTCGACTCAAAAACTTTCTACTGGTGCGTTTGCAATTTTAAGTAAGGTTGAAACATTGACTGCCACAGAGCTTGTAATTATAACGGAAAATTCGTCAGCAGGCGCGCTTACTTCTAAGTTTGTATATAAACGCAAGTAGTTGTTGAGTGTATTGTATGTCTATTTGTCAAAAGATATTAAAATCTGTCAAATAGAGGGAGATTTAATCTATACACTTAGATTTACTATGTATAGAAGTAAATGTGTGTCTTAACCTAAGATGTTCCAAAACTTTTCAGGTAAATAGATATTATCTACTGTCATAGCTTTTTTAAAAAGAGGTGCTATTTGCCCTCCAGAGAATCCTGCTATACCACAGCCTATTTCTGTAACGAGGAATGTTTTGTTAGGGTGTTGTTTTGCAAGTGATATAAACTCATCGACATAGGGGCGGATAGTATCTACACCTCCTTGCATAGTAGGGATAGCATAGGTTTGTCCTTGTAATCCTACTCCTTTTCCCCAGACGGCTCCCCATTGCATAGCTAATTTAGCTGCACCTCCTGCATGAAGTCCTTGTAGGTTACTACCGAATACAAAGACTTCATCAGGCTGTAATAAAGTGATCCATTGCGGGGTGATTCTTTGAATGGTCATATTGTTTTTCCTTAACATACACACTTCATTCTATAAATTAGATAGGACTAAGAGCGCAATTTATTTTGTTTGTATCCTTTGAGGAATATCTAAGAGTTAAAGATTGTGAATTAATTATACTCAAATAACTCTGCCCTTAGAGTTCGTATATCTATTGCAGTAATATCATAGCTGTTAAAATCAGACCAGTATTCCTGGTAGATTAATTGAAATTTTCCATTGGATTGCTTTTTCCATTTCTCCACCGTCCCGCTATTAGCGGCTCCATATACATTCTGTATAATTCTTGTCGTTAAATAAAATTTACTTTCATAACCAAGGCCATCAAATGGAGGATAGTCCATTGGAATGACTTTTCCTTCGATTATTTTAAATATTCGCCACAGATGAACTCCATAAGGGCCAGCACGAAATTTTACCACAATCAATTCTTTGTACCCATCAAAATCGACATCCCTAAAAAAGAATGTATCTTCAGGATTAGTGTAGTCAAGATTTAGTTCTTTCTTATTTCTTAGAGAATCTCTATCACAAAAGTTTGGGTCCCAATAATAATCTGTTTTAATGGTGAAGTTACTTTCACTATTTGAAAAGGTTAGGTGTGCGATTCCCTGTATTAAAACCTCCTTATCAGGCGACCATTTCATTGTCACATTATATCCATTGACTAATTGGCGGTATCTAATAGTAATTATAGAATCGCCTAATGTAGTATCTTCATTATCCAGATATGTCTCTCTTGATAGTCTTGGATTGATTGCAATAACAATCTTTGGCTGAGGGCTAAATCTTGGATAAAATGAAGTGTCAAGTTGTATAGCATATATGACTTTCTTGGGGTGTTGTTGAACCAGATGCACTAGCTGTTTTCTGATGTATTTCAATTGTAAACTATCTTCCAGATGCTTATACCAGTTTGAATTGGGTTGTTTTGCCCAAACGGTATCTTGATCTATCTGAATGATTGTTACAGAGTCGCTAACAAACGTAGAAGAACTTTTAATTGATCTATTCCCACAGGCAAAACACAATGTAATGAGGGAAATGAATAGGAAAGTTTTCATAATTAAGTTTGATTTTTGTACACACTTAGTTCTATATAATCATTAGAACTAAGTGTGTATTTGTAAATTTTCAAAATCTATCTTCCATTGATGTTTTACCAAGAAATCAGTACCTAATATTCCATGCAGTTGGTAGCCTGTTTCCTTTTCTATCTGGTTGAATCCTACGCTACACTCCATGCAGGTAAATGGTTCGGAGAATTTCAGGGAGTCATCAATGGTGAAGATGAATTGTGCAATTAGGGTGGATGAAGTTTGTCCATTGGTTGTGATGATATTTTGGCCTTGTTCGGAGTTGGTGATTTTATCTTTAAAGTGGTTATATACGGTTATATCCATAATAGATCGGTCTGATCCTGTATCTACTAAGAGTAGAGAGTGATTTTCTTCATTGAAGAGTTTTACCGGGATTACAGGTAGCCCGATGTTGTAAACAGAATATTTAATCGGGATTGTCCGGTGCATTGCATTGTTGTTAATTGGTTGAATAAGTTAATCTATCTAAAAATAGTTAATCATCTAGATTTGTAAAACCGTACCCTCGTTGCTGTGGAATTATTCCGTTTTTTATAGTTGGCCAATTGGACATACTCTTTATTTTGTTAGGAACGGTGTCTGATAATTTGTTGTTGCGAAGGTTAAAAGAATAGCCTATTCGCGTAAGATGTGCAAATGTGATAGGAAAACCACCCGATAATTGATTGTTGCTCAAATCTAAATCTACTAGTTTTGTTAGTTGCCCTATTCTGTTTGGGATATTTTCTGAGAGTTGATTGTTGGATAAGTTCAATGATGTCAGTTTAGTTAAATTTCCAATTGAAGATGGAATATTCCCAGAAAGTTGATTGTTGTGTAGCCATAACCGTTGTAACTGCGTTAATGCTCCTAGTTCATCTGGGATAGTTCCTGAAAGATGGTTGTCAGCAAGGCTCAAGTCTTTTAAATTTATTATTGCTCCTAACTTTGCTGGTATAGTGCCAGATAGATTATTATTATCCAAGAATAAACACTCTAAATGAGTTAATTGTCCTATCCCTTGAGGAATGTGACCAGAAAGTCTATTACTAAATAACCACAAGGATGTTAAATGAACTAAATGTCCGATTTCGTCTGGAATAGTTCCTGACAATTGATTGCTATTTAGATATAATTCACTGACAAATCCTTCATCGTTTGTTTTAATCCCATGCCATGTCTTAAGAGGTTGATCACTGCACCAGTTGGTATTATTTTTCCAGTTGTCTCCATTCGTCGTATTGTAAAGTACAATTAGGGCTTCTTTTTCTCGGATATAATCATTATGGTGACAGGATAAACACACACTAACAATAATGACGAGTAGAATATTTTTCATGTCTTGAATATTTAAACTTTACGGTCATAAATAGTCCTAAGGTTTGGATAGAATGAGAGATAGTAAGTGAATTCATGCATTTGATTGTCAATTATTTGTAAATCCCTTAATTGCATATATTACTACCACTAGAGCTAGTGCATAAACAAGTAAATACCTAATTACAATCCAAAATTCTATGATAAACCAGATAAATAAAGCTAATATAGGTAGTAGCAGTAGTAGGTAGGGATAATCTTTCATTTTATTCGACAATTTGTGATGTTATTCTTTTAGAGAATCTTAGACTTAGAGTGTGTTCAGCCTCTTCGGACATTTCAAGAAATTGCCAAGATTTTCCATTATTAACAGAAATAGCGATAACTCTACTTTTATCAGCAATAAATTTATCATGTCCAGATAGATTCATCACAGTTTCACAAACATAAATCAGTCTGTTGTTGTCAGATATTCTTTTTAGTATGTCACTGATTATGCAATCTATTGTGAATCCTTTAGCCTCGGTCTCAGTTATGGTATTTTCGAATAACATTACTACTGTTTGGTAGGCTTGATCTTTGTAAGCGGCTGGGTATTGTGCAAATAAGTCTGAATATAAATATTGTTTTACTAATTCGACATTGCCATTGCGCATTGCATCGATGTAAATATTAAACTGATTAACAAGATTTTCCTCTAAGGGAGAGGAGGCTGTATAGGCTGGTATGGGACTTGAAACAAAAGGAATTTCTGCATTATCTTTACTATTTGCAGTTTGAGAGTTTGAGGAAATACAGGATATGCAAATACATATTGCAGATATGTAGAATATTAATTTTCTCATGATCGTTATCGTTTTGTGATTGCTTGCCAGATCAAAACTATTAATCCAATTATTAAAGAGATGAAAAAGGCTATTAGTAGTCTGGATGCATCAAAAGTGAGCCATTGAGTGCATCCAGTAATTATTGCACTAATGCTTATAAGGGATGATTTGTATACTATACTTTTCATTTAATGAATTGATTCATGATGGAAATACTTTTCTCAATAATTTTGGCACATTGTTCTTGAGAAACACCTATCTGTTCGGCCAAATGGATTAATAAATCTATTTCTTCTTCATCTGCGTGACCATCTGCATAAATCATGGAGTATAGAAGCATTATGTACCATTCTTTTTGACTGAGCTCCATGTCATTTAATATAGTAGATGCGTATTCAGCTCCTTTACGTGCGAGTTTTGTAACTGCAATATCTTCCAAGGGCATTGAAAACGAATCACAGATGGAATTGAGTAAATTTTTCTCATTGCCATGTAGGTTTCCGTCAGCCGCCATCATTACAAATAAATTGCAAATTATAGCAGCCTTTTGTTCTTCTGAGAACTGAGAATAAAATTGATCTACCTCAGAGTTTTGATTGCGAGTTGACTTTGTGAAAAGCTTTAACATGATAGTTTATCGTTTAGGTTGTAATGCATTGATGATTAGAATAGCTCTTTCTTTTAAACCTTTTTCATTTAACAAGTGGTAGCTACTGTTTACCTCCTCATTCCATCGTTGTAAGGTTAGCAACGCAGCTCTGCATAACACATAGTTATTGGAAAACATAAAAAATCTACTCTCAGATAAGGTATAAAGGATGTCTTTATATCCAGGAGGAATGTTTTTATATCGGGATAAACTAATAAGGCCGGATATTTTATTGGATGTACTAATGCGTTCAATTAATTTGTGAAATTTGGCTTCCCCATAGTTATGGATGTATTCATCAATAGTCATCTGTATAATAGTTTCGTACGTGTAGTCAGATAGATTCGTCATCATTAAAAGTATTTATCTATATCTTGGTTCAGACTATTGATTTGAAGGGCAAATAAGTCACACAATTCGGGTTCATTCCACATTTCGTCTCGGTAATTTAACATGGATATATCCTGAAATGTTAAAGGAGCTAAACAGATTCGATTGTAAAATAGTTTAGGATAATATCGCTTCCCCATTGCCTGATGAGAAAAAACGGTTTTTAATTCATGTGAATAGAGTTTGTATCTATTTTGAGCTAATTTAAAAGCATCTTCTTTAGAATAACCTAAATTGTATTGCTCAGTTAATCGCCATGTTGTTATTAAAAGGAGAACATTGAAATCAGAATTGTCTAGATGTGCTTTATGTTCATCTAAATACATGAGACAATACATTGAGTTGAATAGATAGAGTTCAATGCGCTTAGAATATTCTAACTCCAATATGCGTTCAATAATACGATTCCGTTGACAAGCAATGTCAAATATTCTCTGTGCGATAGAGATAGATTTGAGAGGTTCCATAATGTATAGGTAAATTCCTGCCAGTCCCTAACAGAACGTTAGTATAAAGAAAGCGTGGGACTGTAGCTATTTTAAGAGGATGGGCTCTGGTAAGCCTTCGGACTAAAAATAAGCAACAGCCCACGCCAAGATATGACGTGAGATAGGATTGCTTATTCTCGTCCTAAATTTACCAGATTTATCCTCTGAGAATAATGCTAAACACTTTCTTGTGTTCAAATATGTCTGTCATCCAACGGATAACATAACAAAGATATGAAATATTTGAAACAATCAAGGGCTTCCTATCATAAAGGCTGTTGCAGATGTAAAATTAGAATAAAAGTTGCTGAAAATGACTATTTTACTTGTTATTTCTTTGTCGCAATTTCGGGAATATGGTTAATGGAGTGAGATTTTGGGTGAAGTTTGTGTTTTTGCTTACCTTGCTTACCCGCTTACACCCCGGTCACAACAGATTTTGCATCGCCTCGTCTATCTGGTCGTTTTCGAAGCTATCCAAGTAAATTTGGGTAGTGGACAGGTCAGAGTGACCAAGAGATTCTGAAATAATGGCAATATTGACCCCAGAACGCTTCAATACTGTTGCGAAGGTGTGTCTGGCAACATAGGTGGTCAGATTGTCAATGCCAAATTCTTTGCCCAGCTTTTTGAGCTTGCTATTGACATGTCCGATGACTTTGTGTATTCTGTTATCTATTTGTAAAGGGGTTGTATGTTCTGTTTTGTTCAGAATGGGAAATATATAATCATCGTCGCCATAAAAGGGCGAAGCATAGCGCCGGATAATCTCCAATGCCTGCTCAGAGAGCTTGAAGTTGATGATTTTGCCCGTTTTCTTGCGGGTGTAGTATATCCGCTCTTTCTTGATATCGGAGTGTTTCAACAGGGCTATATCCGTGAAATTGATTCCTGCGCCCAAATAGCTGAATACAAAAATATCTCGACTGAAACGGGTGTAGAAGTCTCTGTCAGATAGGTCTGCTGCCATGATTTTGAGTATTTCCTCTTTCTCGATGGCTCTTTTGGCAGTTGGGGTGTTGAATTTGCTGACCTTGAATTTGTCGAATGGATAGGCCTCTTTACTGGCATATCCCTGCTCAATCGCCAAGTTGTAAATCCTTCTTAGAGTTCTGAATAGCTGGCTGATAGTATTGCCTTGGCATGATTTTTCTTTTAGCCATTTCTCATAACTTTTCAACCAATCTAGAGTGATTGCACTACAGGGAATGTTCAATTTGCCTGCGGTGAATTTACGGAGTGATCTTAAAGAGTAGCTATAGACCTGCGAATTGCCAATTTTCTGAGTCTTAATCAGGGTTTTGATATGACTGCAATATAGCTCTTCGATGGTTTTAGGGGCTAGAGTGTTCTCTACAGCATCAACAAGAATTTGCGGGGTATATTCTTTTTTGTTGGCCGTAAATTCAATGATTTTGGAGTTGTATTGAGTTTTCTTTGTAAGAATGATTTTTTCGATATGTTCTTTGTTAGAGCAATTAGGTTTAGGTTGATTTTTGGTGAAGTCCCATTCTTTCGAAGGAATGGATATGCCCAAAGAGATGTATTTGGTTTTTCTGTCCTTTGTCACCCTGAGCATCAAAGGGTGATTGCCATTATTCAGGACTTTAGACTTGTAACAGATGACTTCTACTGTTGCATTCACGGTAATTTTTGGTTTAAACACCGGTTTAAACAAACCTCCGAAAACGCCCCCAAAATCAAACACAAAAAAAGCAGTCAGATTTCTCTAACTGCTTGATTTTTAGTGTGGGAGCTGAGGGATTCGAACCCCCGACCCTCTGCTTGTAAGGCATAATTCGGATAGTTTTGTTTGTTTTTCGGTGTTTTGATTTGTATGTGTAAATGACACTATTTCAATGGTAAATGTAGTAGTTTGCATTCGCATTTGGTTTTGTTTGTTTTGGTTTAATTCGTAGATTTGTGTATAAATTGTGTACCGGAATAAAATTTACACACAAATGGAATATTCAAAAGACGGAATTACGGTTGCTGTGGTACTGGACAAAACCCACCCGAAGAAAAACGGGCTTTATCCGGTTCGCATTAGAGTGACCTACCGACGACAAAGGCAGTATTATTTAACTGGAAAGGATTTAACTCTGGAACAATGGGAGCGGATACCCTTAACCAGAAACAGAGATTTAAAAGCAATTCGGGAAAGTATTGCAAACAGTTTCGACATAGTACGGCAAAATGTCGATGAGTTAGCCGCTATTGCCGGATTCTCTTTCGATGCGCTCAATGCACGGTTGAAATCCGGATCAACGGATACCGTAAATACAGCGTTTCGGGCAAAAATTGCCGATTTGAATGAACAGAACAGAATCGGAAATGCGATTGTGTATGACAATGTTTTGAAAGGTTTAGAGCGCTTTGCCGGGGATAAGATCAGGTTTGATGCTGTTACGGTGGAGTGGGTAAAGAAATACGAAAGGTTCCTACACTCTGAAGATAAAACAACCTCAACGATTGGAATACATTTGCGCACACTCCGGGCCATACTTAACGAAGCCAGAAGATCGGGGATTGTCAAAGAATCGCAGTACCCGTTTGGCCGGGGGCGTTATGAGATACAGGCCGGAGAGGGGCGAAAATTGGCCCTCACGCTGGGTCAAATAGGCAAGGTAGCCCGTTATGAGGACGGCAGCGATGCAACGGCGAAATACCGGGATTATTGGATGTTTCTATACCTCTGCAATGGTATTAATATGGCTGATTTCGTTAAGTTGCGATACAGGGATATTGTTAGCGGGGAAATATGTTTTGTTCGTCAAAAGACGGAGCGGACAACAAGAACAAGAAAAGAAATACATGTTATAGTGTCAGAACCTATGCAAAAAATCATAGATCGCCGGGGCAATGTTCCGGAACCGGATAATTATATATTCCCGGTGCTGACTGGCAACGAGACAGCATTAGAGCAAAAACGCAAAACGCAGTACCTTACCCGTGCGATCAATAAACGAATGGCTATGATAGGAAAAGCGTTGGGTATCGACCATATTTCCACCTACACGGCTAGGCATTCGTTCGCTACGGTGTTGAAGCGCTCCGGGGCTAATATCGCCTATATCTCGGAATCGCTGGGACATCAGGATTTAAAGACCACCGAAAATTATTTGGCTTCTTTCGAGAGAGAGGAACGGGAAAAGAATGCGGATTTATTGACTAAATTTTAGCGTTACATTATAAGTATATTGTTATTAATGTTTTAGCTCGCCATTCCGGCGGGCTTTTTTTATTGCCTTCAAAAAATATTTTCATTTTTTTTCATTTTCGTTTGCACTAACGCCTCGCTCATTCTCTTTGTAAGAAAAGAGAATGAAATACAATAAAAACAAATGTACACGTATCTTGTTAAGTTGTTGTTGTGCAGTTGTTTGTGTGTTTAAATTATTTTTTTTCCCATTTCAAGTGGTCAAAACGGGTTGTTTATTCTACTTGTAAATAAGAAATACAGGTAAACCGAACAGCAATAAAAAAAATATAAACGATAAGGCTCTGATTTATTGTGTTTTTATGATGGGAAGAACATTTTTTTTCATTTTCGTTTGCACTAACGCCTCGCTCATTCCATTTGTAGGAAAAGAGCGGTAGGTAAACCGAGTAATAGGTTACATAAATCAAAGAAAATTTGATAACTGCTAAAATATAAAATTCAAGTACTTAAAAACAAATCACTATGGAAACTAACGATTTTACTCCTTTTGCCGCATTGTCGATAGGACAAGCAAAAGAAATGATTACGGGCATTGTAGTTAAAGCGATTTCGGACATTAAGCAAAGAGCACAACCCTCGTTGAAGCCAGAAACAGAATTAATGGATGCTGATGGTACAATCCGATTTTTGAAAGAACAAGGTTTACCGATGACTAAAGCCACGCTTTATGGGAATACATCTAAAAAAACAATTCCATTTAAACGAATTGGCAAGCGGATCGTTTTTTCCCGAAAAGAGCTTTTACAATGGCTTGAAAGTCGAACAGTCCGCCCGGAAACAAAAGCGGATGCCGCGTTGAGGTTGTCGGAAAATGCACGTAAACGATAGGAGGGCCGGCGATGAAAGACAGAAGAAAAGCCGCTCCCACAGGAAGCGGCAATACCTTGGCAGGTGAACAAATTTCTTACTGCAAATATAGTCACAGATCAAGAAAAAACAAGCGGAAAATCCATTTCTCCGATACCCAGTCACAGGCATTCGCAACTATTCAAAGGCTGCATGAAACCGAAATGCGGAAAGCCCGCAAATTCTTTCTTGAGCACCCTACCTGCACCTACTCCCGCGCCGATCTCGTTGAGGCGCTGAAACTGCCAATAAACCACATTACGCGGATTGTGTACGACTTGCTCGATGCCGGATTTATTCGCATAACCGGTAAAGATCGCAATCCCCGTAGCGGGATCACCGTGGAGATGCTGCAATTGACAGGAAAGGAGGCGATAAATGGATAGCCGACAACCGCCCGTCCGTCCCTTTGCCGGGGACTTTATCAGCCTGCTCCGGTCGGATATACAGCACAGGGAGCAGCAGATGAAAGAAGATAACGCCCGCACGCGTATCGAGGATTTGAACGGCAAAAGCTGCCGGAGGGTTTTATCCGAGCTGTTGGAACAATTCGACGAACTGGATTTTCGGGAGCGCGCCGGATTGGACGAGGACGCAAAACTGACCCGGAAAATCTTTGTCGTGATCGCCGTGGAAGAAATCATAAGCAAAGCCACCGCCAACAACTGGGGACTTTGCATCAAAAACGATTTTATATACCTGTATAACGGCCGGTACTGGCAGCCTCTCAACGCAGAAGAGTTTAAACCCTTTCTGGCCGATGCGGCCCTCAAAATGAGAGTGGCACCCCTCGAGGCCAAATACCACCAATTCAAGGAGGAAATGTACAAGCAGTTCGTATCCGAAGCGAATATGCCGACCCCGGAACGAATGGCAGGGATTACGCTGATAAACCTGCAAAACGGGACCTTCGAGATCTCCGAGAACGGGCAGACACTCCGGGAGCAGCGCCGGGAGGATTTCCTGAAATATCAATTGCCGTTCGAGTACGACCCTTCGGCCCGGTGTCCACTTTTCGATAAGTACCTGCAACGGGTATTGCCGGACACGGATTGCCGCAAAGTGTTGGCCGAATACATGGGCTATATCTTCACAACCGGGCTGAAACTGGAGAAAGCGGCCATACTGTACGGCAGCGGGGCGAACGGCAAAAGCGTATTTTTCGAGGTCGTCAACGCGCTTATCGGGCCGGACAATATCTGTTCCTATTCCTTGCAGAACCTGACCAAATACGACAGCTACCAGCGGGCGGAACTATCCAATAAACTGCTCAATTACGCCTCGGAGATCAACGGAAAACTGGAAGCGTCGATATTCAAGCAACTCGTAAGCGGCGAACCGGTAGAAGCCCGGCAAATATACGGGCGGCCTTTCGTGATGCGGGAATACGGCAAACTGATGTTCAATTGCAACGAACTGCCCAAAGAGGTGGAGAATACCAACGCCTTTTTCCGCCGGTTCCTGATTATTCCTTTCGATCAAACCATACCAGAAAAGGAACAAGACCCGGAACTGGCGGCAAAGATCATCCGGGACGAGTTAAGCGGTGTTTTCAATTGGATGCTGGAAGGGTTGAGGCGGTTGCTCCAACAACGCAAATTTACACGTTCGGCAATGATCCGGGAGCAGGTCGAGGATTTCAGGCGTGAATCCGACAGCGTGGCGATGTTTCTCGATGAAGGGGGGTACAAACCCGATCCGCAGTCCTGTATGCTGCTAAAGGATTTGTTTTACGATTACCGGTCGTTCTGCTATGAAAACGGCTATACCCCCTGCTCTTTACGGACTGTATCCAGACGATTGAAAACGGCGGGCGTACACTGCCAAAAACGGAATATTGGCGTTGCTGTCTATGTGAAAAGGGCGACGGACAACTAAAACGACAAGAAAAAAGTTTGTTTTTATCGTCACTTCCGTCACTTGTGTCGCCAATAAAGTTTCAATATTCTGATTAATAGCATGATGTCAAGGAATAAGAAAAGAGCGCAAGAAGAGATTTTCCGACCTCTCAACCAAAGACCGAAGCAATGATACGCCGATACGAATTGGAACAATACAAAGGAATACGGAGTCGGTACGAATGCCCGGCCTGCCACCGTAAACGGGTATTTGCCCGGTATGTCGATACCAGGACGGGAAAGTACCTTTCTCCTGATGTGGGGCGCTGCAACCGGGAGGATAATTGCGGGTACCACTACACCCCCAAAGAGTATTTCCACGATCATCCGGAAAATGATTTTAGCGAGATACGGCAGGATAATTTCGGGAAAGGCAGGAAAGGGTATGACACCAAGGTTACACCAAGGGGGAAAACTTCGCAACCTCAACGTATAGACTGCATCCCTGAAATATACATACCGAAGTATCTGGGGACCCGATCGGATTTCGTCTATTTCCTGCGGGGATTATTCAACGAACCGGAAACAGGCCCGATTATCCAACGGCTGACAGGCGAATACTGCCTGGGCTGTACGGACACAGGAGCGGTTATCTACTGGCAAATAGACGGGCAGAAAAGAGTGAGGACGGGCAAAGTGATGCGGTACAACCCTCAGACCGGGAAACGGTTGAAAAACGGTTGTAACGCGGTCGACTGGATGCACGCCAGACTAAAGCGTGAGGGAGTTTTGCCCGATGAATGGGAGTTGTCGCAATGCCTGTTCGGGGAACACCTGCTAAAAGGGCGACCGGGAGATACGGTTTGCCTCGTGGAGAGCGAAAAGAGCGCCGTTATAGGCAGCGGAGTAATGCCGGGGTACGTATGGTTAGCCACCGGAGGAAAACAGAATTTAAAGACCGAAAAGTGCGAATGCCTCAAAGGCCGCAACGTAATCCTTTTTCCTGACCTCGGAGCCTTTGATGTTTGGAAAGAAAAAGGAGAGGCGATAGCCCGGCGGGTGGGATTTACGCTTTCCGTATCCGATACGTTGGAACGGATCTCGACCCCGGAGGATCGGCGGGACGGCCTCGATATAGCGGATTACATGATAAAGACAATTAAAACAAAAAATTGAGATTATGGAATTTACAAAGACTGTTAACGGTGGACACCTTCATTTGGACGGAGAAATTATTTGGGAACACAAGACCCCGGATTATATCGAACTCGTTGTGCTGACTATTAAACAAGGAATCCCCATAACCTTACGGCAAATGCTGGATTCCGGGGATATTCTGATACAGGTAGATACTGCGTTCGCAGTGGCCGGCGGGTACAACTCCGTCGAACACATGGAGGCCGTAATCGGGTACGCAGCGCCGCGTTGGGTGCGAATGGAGGGCAAGAAGTCTACATTAAAGCGACACGGGAAAGCGAATTAGGCCGAATATTTCGGCATCACTACGCGCGTGAAAGGGCACGAAGATTTTTCTTTTGGTCATTACGCAGACGCAAAACAAATATTCACATAAAAAAACACGAACATGAAAATGAAAATCAGTTGGCCGTTTGGGAGACGTAAAGCGGCAAAAAGAAATCCCGGTGAGGGACAACAGGAGCACCAAGTATTAACCCGCCTGATACAGGATTTACGCCGGGAAAAGGCCGAGTGCGAAAAGGCGCGTTTAGGGCTTATGGACACCCTGCAAGAGCAATATCTATTACTGGAAAGTCAGAAAAAGATGTTCGATGCCTATCAGCAAGTAGTGGATTTGATGCTCGATCAGCTTGAAAAGGTCAACGGTATAAATCAAGAAAAGGCGGAAAAGTGGATACAATAGTATGTATCCCCAATAACTGGGAGAATTTATTAGGTCAAAAAAAATAACAATTTAAAAATCAATATTATGGCTGAGAATGAACAATTTTTTAGGATAGTTGTAGACTATCAAAGCGGATTAGACGCACTCAAGAAAGTGGAGGATGCGTTAAAAGACGTTAAAGATCGGCAAAAGGAGTTGATCGACGAAATGAAAAAGGGGACTATCTCTCAAGAGGAATACGGAACTAAAATGCAGGATTTGACTGTAAAAATAAAACTGTACACCGATCAAAGACGTCAGGCGATCAAAGCGGCAAAAACAATCACGGAATTGAATAACGCAGAAGAAGGCTCTTTGGTGCGATTGAGTGCCGAATACGGGCGCTTACTTGATGTCTACCGCAACATGTCACGCGAAGACAGGAACGGGAAACAAGGGCAAGTCCTAATTAAGCAACTCAAAGACCTTAATGATGAATTAGCTACAGCCGAGGCCGCAGTTGGCCGGTATAGTCGCAATGTCGGTAACTATGCCAGTGGTTTCAGTCCTCTGAATTTCCAAGTACAGCAACTGGCCCGTGAATTACCGTCTTTGACTGTCTCAACGCAGCAATTTTTCCTCGCGATCTCGAACAACCTGCCGATGCTGGTGGATGAGATGCAACGGGCAAGGGTGGCTAACGAAGCCCTGAAAAAAGCGGGTGAAACCACGGTACCTGTGTGGAAACAAATGCTAAAATCCATCGGTTCATGGCAAACCATGCTCGTTGTGGGGATCACCCTGCTTACTGCCTACGGTAAGGAGATCGGACAATGGGTGAAAGAACTGTTTAAGGGGAAAAAGGCGATCGATGAGGTTGCAATTGCAATGGAGATCGCCAACGAAAAAGGAGAAGCGTATAAAGACGCTTTCAAAAGCGCCAGTTCGACGTATGGACAGAACCTCGTATTGCTGAATCAGCTTCAGGATAAATGGAATCAACTCGGGGATGATCTGAACGCAAAAAAACGGTTTATTGACGAGAATAAAACCTCCTTTTCGAATCTGGGCGTATCAGTAACCTCGGTAAAAGACGCTGAAAATCTTTTCGTAGGTAATACAGCCACTTTTGTAGAAGCCATGAAAATCCGCGCTCAGGCCATAGCCAGCCAATCGACATTGGCCGAGTTGTATGCAAAACAATTGCAGGCCAGCACGGAGGCTGAACGGCTGGGAATTATGGCCGAGTGGAGAAAAAACAATGTAACGCAGAATGACCGAGATGAAGCTCTACGAAGAAATGCATGGTTGAATACAGAGGGGGCCGAAGTGTATGGGAGGTATGCTTCTGTCAATCCTGCCACAATCGCAGCCGAACAAGCCGAAAAATTTACCGAATACCAGAAAGAGCAACTTGCAAAGGCCCAGCAGTACGATACCCAGATTAATTTGGTGTACAAACAGATGGCTACCTCCTATAAGCAGCTTGAGGCCAAAATGAAAGCCGGAGGGTTCAAACCGAATGCCGGGAGCGGATCATCGGGCAAAACGGAAAACGCCTATAAAAAAATTGCCTTCGAAGAATTGAAAGCGGCGCAAGAACTCGCTTTGTCCGAACAAAATTACGCAGCCAGAATGAACGAGGCGATTTTGAACGATGAAAACCAATCGTATGAAAACCGCATGGCTGCTCTGGAGCAGTTCACATCGAATAAACAAAACGTGATCCTGCAAGGGGCCGATGATGAAATAGAAAACCTTATCCGCAGTAAAGCAAAAGAGCTGAATCTCGATGCGGACAATAAAAACGACCGGGTAAAAATCGAAAAGATTTGTGCTAACCAAATCGGCGTTATCCGAGATGAAGCCAATACGAAAGTACTGGAGCTTGAGGAAACCAAAAACAAGAAAGAGATCGAGCTACGGGATAAAGCCGCCGGAGACATGATCGCACTTATGGCCGATGGTGCAGCAAAAGAAATGGCTAAACTCAATCTGCTGTACAATCAAAAAGTACGCGCAGCACAGGGTAACGCCGAAAAACTCCTGGCTATTCAAAAGTGGTATGAGCGCGAAGCCGCAAAAATCACTCCCGAAGGTAAATTGGCATCCGGCATGTCTGAGGCAGACCGAACCTATGAAATGCAAATGGATTTGATCGACCAAATGGAGATCAAAGAGGAAGAGAAAGACAAGAAACGGATCGAAGCCGAACTCACATTCCGTAAAGCACAGGCGAAAACATTTGAGGACTACATCAAGGGGCTGCAAACTACCGGCCAATTATCCGAAGGCGAATACCAAGAGATGATTTCCGAGCTGGGCGGGATGTATACCGACATAGCGAACTTGCAAAACCAACTCGACGGCACCGCCTCTGAGGGCAAAGGCAGCAATTTTATTCAAAAACTCTTTGGCATAGACACATCTACGAAGAAAGGAAAAACCGAATGGAAGGCTAAGAAAAAAGAGATGATTAGCCAGGTGACGGATTTTGCCAAAGAACTTACATCGTCTGTTATTGACATTCAAAAAGAAGCCTCACAGCGCCGATTGAAACTGGAGCAGGAACGGATCGACGCGGAGCGGGATTCGGAGTTGAAATCCCTTGAGCTCCGATACAACAAGGGTCTGATGTCCGAGAAAGCCTACAACAAAGCAGTAGACGCAACCAATGCCGAAGCCGACCGGAAAAAAGAAGAGGCCGAACGAGCTGCATTCGAACGAGATAAACAGCTAAAAATTAAACAGGTGATGATTGAAACCGCCTTATCTATTGCCAAAACATTTGCGATGTATGGATGGCCTTTAGGTATTGTTCCGGCGGCTTTTGCTGCTGCTGAGGGGGCTGTACAGGTAGCCGTTATTTCAGCTCAACAATATGCTAAAGGCGGCATTATCCCTATCGGAGACGGCAAAAACGGTGTTTCAATGGGAATGTTGCAAGGCCCATCACATTCGCAGGGAGGAATCCCGTTGATGGTGAACGGCCAGCCTGTAAATGCAGAGGTGGAAGGCGGCGAAATACTCGCGGTAATTAACAAGCGATCCGCCGCTCAGTATCTTCCCCTATTTTCGGCGATCAACGCGACGAACGGCGTGAAATTCGAGAACGGCGGTATCGTCGGCTCCGGATGGTCATTGCCGACACCAGCACCACTACCGCCCAGCCAGAGCCAGCGCGACGCAGAAACATGGGCCGAATTACGGGGTTTACGAAATGACGTTGTTCGTTTAGCAAAAATTCAGGGCGAACGAGTGGACAATTTAAAGGTTTATGTTGTTGAAAAGGACATCACAAAAGCACAAAAGAAAGTTGCAAATATCAGGGCCAAAGCGACTATAATTGGAGGGAAATGATTATATTGCTATTATAATATAACTATATCCGGTATGTGTAAAGCTATTGTATGGCTAAGCGTATTATGTTTGATTTCATGTAAAATACCTTCCGACCCTAAAACCAAAGGAAAGGAAGATACGAAACAAGAATCTACATACAACGCAACCCAAAGAGAATTCATCAGCTTATTAGCGACTTATGACGCTTCAATAATGAACACGCAATATCGAGTGCGAGAATTTCCACAACAATTAGTGAAATTTATCGATTCCTCTCGAGTTTTTGTGAATTGGAAAGGGAAAATTGAAAACTTAGAGGTGTATGACGTCAACCGCAATGGGCGCGCGTATAAGTCGGTAAGTATGACTATCGGCCTTCGCGAACCTCAATATAAACCGTATTCAACAATTACTTTCCGGTACAATAATCTATTTGATTTGTCTAAAAAAAATGAAAATAGGGTGCTTAGGCAAATATCAAAATTAGTGGACGTGGCTAATGTGTATTTTGATGGTTTTATTGTGACGGAAAAAGGGAGAATTCCTTACTATCAATGCAGTAGTCATAGTTATGATTTTACGTTATTATCCATAACAGATTATGCCAGAACCGACACCCTATCCGTCGCCTTAAAAGAAAAAATAGCTCTGAATTATCAAGTTTGCTTACAGTCTCAAAAGCAATTTAGGGGCAAAATGTCAAAATCCGAATTTAATAAATGGATGTTTTCACAAACTGAGCGCGCAAGCAAACTAACTACCCAATTAACAGAAGAAGAAAAACAGTATCAAAATGATTGGTTTAATGCGAAATTGCATGAAATGTTATATTAGCATGATACAGTTTCAGAAAAATATTGAGAAAAAAACTCCGAGTTTTCCGAGGCCATTAAAAAGAGTAACACAAGCCTAAAATGGATTCCGACGTAGCGATTTTGTCCGATAGTGCATTAATTGCCGAACTTGAACGGCGGGGTTATTCGTGCCTTCGGTTCGATCTGCCGGATGATTTCGAGGTTAAGGATACAAATTTTGAAACAGTAGAATCCGAAGTTTTCGGGGTGCCTTAAAAAGAGAAAACCTGAGTTTTCTGAGTCCATTAAAAAAGCAAAATGCGGAATTTGCGGAAACTATAAAAAGAGAGTTTTGCGAGACTATTAAAAAGGGTGTTGTATGACACCCTTTTTTGTTGCATAAATGGCCGAAAAACCGAGTTTATGCCGATAACAACTCAATTATTCCGGAGGTTTGCCCGACTTATTACAGAACAGGTAATGCCGCCTTTAGATTTAAAGAACAGAACCACGTTATTTAACCCTTGCTTTTAATAAACCCGGCAACCGGTTTACGGGGGCGGCTGCATAGTTTCTTATGCGCTTGCAATTCTGCGAGGGCTTGGTTTATCAATTCCAGTTGTACCCTGGTATCTTCGTTAATATCGTTGTAATCGGCAAAAGCGTCGTTTATATAATCTTTCAGCTCCTTTATTTGCGCTTCTATTTGCCCGATACGATCACCGGGCAAGGCTGTGATAAATTGACGTATAGCCACGAAAGCTCGCATAATAGCAATACTTGTCTGAATGGCAATAGGGCTTTTAAGAACGGCGGAAAGCATAGATACTCCCTGTTCGGTAAAAGCGTATGGATTACGCCGTAATCCCATCGTGATAGAATTGGTTATCACAATTTGTGATTTCCAATCTTCCGTTTCCTGATCTGTTAACTGAAACATGAAATCGGACGGAAAGCGTTCGGCGTTACGTTTTACCGCTTGATTCAGCGCACCGGTCGTTACCTGATAAAGCTCCGCCAAATCCCTATCCAGCATCACCCGCTGGCCTCTGATTTCGTAGATTTTATTCTGGATGGGTTGTAATTCCATGCTATGAAAGTTTGAAACAAAGCTATAAAATTATTCCCCTTTCTCAAATTTGATCGGTTTACCGCAATGGGGGCAGGTGATCGTGTTCGTCGGTTGAGGGGCGAAAAGTTCCGGAACCGGCACACCGAGGGCGGCGGCTATTTTTCGCAATGTCGTGATAGTAGTATTTCCGTTTATCGCTTTCGATAATCCAACTCGGGAAATCCCAATTTTTTCGGCTAAATCCGTTTGCGTCATCCCCTTACTCTTGAGGATTTCGGCGATTCTAAACTCATTATCCATAATTGTAAACATATTGTTTCGCACGGCAAACATACAAATTAAACTCATAGTATGCAAATAATACTAATTTGAAAATAAAAAGTTGTCAAAATATTTGCGCGTCTGGATAATTATAGTTTACTTTGCATTATCAAACGATAACAAAAGGTTTACAATTATGACAACCATGAGCAAATACAATAAATCGCAGATTATGAAAAGAGCCTGGAATATCTACAAAGGCAACACCCCATATTCTTACAGTTTTTCGGCCGCTTTGCGCCGGGCTTGGGAGGTTGAGAAAGCCGCGTTGGAATATGAAGCCAGAGAGGCACGCAAAACCGCTATCGAGGCGGAGAACGCCGCAAGGTCAACACGAATCGGTAATGCAAGTGCAGCATGGGCAGCCGGAGCTATTGCCTATTACAGCACTGCCCGTCCCGGTCAGTATTTCGGAGACTAACCGAGTGACGCAAGTGACGGAAGTGACGATAAAAACAAACTTTTTTTTCTGACCATTAACTAATACCATCAACGATGACCGACACACAGTACAAGGTTATAGCGGCACACATTGCCCGGCATTGTATGAATCATTTGCGGTTCGTGTATAATGCAAACTTCGATTTTGAAAACTTCACCCTATCGATCCGGGTGCATTACCGAGCACCTCGGAGCATCTGGAGGTTAAACGCCCGACGTTTTACGGTTGAGAATTGGACAGTCCGTAAAGGGAACGAAGCCCCGGATATTGATTTCGACGCAAACGAATTACTCAAATACCTCAACTAACAGAACTATGACACGAAAAGACCTATCTAAATTGATGCTCCGGGCATGGGAGATGTTCCGGACAACAGGCAAAGCCTTTGCCGTTTGCCTTGCTAAAGCTTGGGCGCTGTATCGCCTAACTAAACGGATGCGGGCCGGAGTAATTACATTTTGCTACGAAAAGGCAGACGGCACGTTGAGGCGAGCAAAAGGCACTTTGCAGGGTGTTGCGTCGCTTGTCAAAGGATCGGGGGCAGAATCCCCTAAAACCATTCGTTACTTCGACGTTAAGGCCCGAGGATTTCGGGCATTCCGACTAGAAAATCTAATTGCTGTATACTGATGGTGCAGATTGGTTTAGGCGATACCGTTACGATCAACGGGGTTTCCGGCGTGGTGGATTTTGTTGGAGCATAAGTTATTATTCTTGAAACTCCTAAAGGCCAACAGTATAAAACGGACATTTCGGACATCCGATCCGTCGAGATTACGCAAAGCAACACTTTGAATCAACTATGTTTTATCAATCTTGAAATATAATCTACAATTATGACTGACGAACTTAAAACCATTCCCATCAAAGCAACAACAACCCGCGAAGATGCAAATAGGGTAATCGAACGTAACCGGGCAGCAGTATGGCAAAGTGTACAGGAGAAGTTGCGGGAATACAAGATGTCCCAACCAGTATGTGATTTGTGCTTTGGGTTTTACTCTATCGGGCAAAGAAACCCTTACGATGAGATAATAAACATGGCTAACTATATCACTTGCGCATTATCGGACGGATGGTACTTTTTCTTTGAGGCGGAACGATTACGCCGGGAACTGGCCGCACTCAAAGGACGCCGGATCGAGGCGATAGAATGCAAGGAAGTACGATAATGATAGCTGTAAAAGTATTCATTCATCCCCTTTGTCCGGGGGAATATCTGATAGCAGTAATAGACGTATCCGGTCGGCTGTGGATGCAATGTTACGAGGTACTACCACCGCACGGAATAACACAAACCGAGGGAAAACAACTACACAGGCTATTGTCAAAGCGTGTAAAGGAATGGAAAGCGAAAATAAACGCATTAATTCCTACTAACAGGTTTTAAGCCTCAACAATCAGGGATCGGCAAGTTACCGATCCTTTTTTTATAGTGTAGTCAATGTAGGGTTTAATGGTCGGGAATGAGCCGCAAAATAATTTTCTCACATCATATACGCGCGCGCGAGGAAAATAAAGTATCGGACCGCAAGCTTATTCGGTCATCACCGCGCGCACGCGAAATCCCCCCGCTCGCTGAAAAGGGTGAGATTAGGGTGAGGTTACAACGAGGTAAAAACAAAGATTACAACCTGAATCGAGTACTCCAAGGCAGACATGGAAACCAACAAACTAATGTTTGAATAGCGCCTAATTAGGCAATTTGTGTTGAAATTGTGTGCCGTAAAATAAAAGAGAGTTGCGAAATTTAATCACAACTCTCTGATTTTTAGTGTGGGAGCTGAGGGATTCGAACCCCCGACCCTCTGCTTGTAAGGGGGTATGGTAAATTTAAGTCAGACTCATATAATGTTGATTGTTAATTATTTGTGTCTTTGTTTGGGAGGCGTCGTTTTGCAGGATAGACCTGAGTTTAAACGTAGTGTATGGTTAATTAATGAGGAAATTGAAATAGGGTTTGTATTTTTCTTTATTGATAGAATGTAGATTAGGGTAACAGGGTAAGCGCGGTAAGCAGTTTTCACAACTTCACAGAAACCTACTCCAAGACAGGTGCTATAATTGAGCCTTTTGATAAAAAATCGGTTGTATCGCAAAAAAAAGAGGCGAAAAATTTGGAGATGTCGTTTGCTTTTCATTAATTTGCAACGTAATTGGATCTCATATCCGATCACGCGAAAAAACCGACAGCAAACACGTTAATCCTCTACAAATTGAGGGTTAGGCGTGTTTTTTTGTTTTAGAGGTTCTTTGACGTATTAGGGTCTAAAGTATCTTGAATATGAGCTCCCCATGTTCTACAAAGATTAATCGGCCACAGGGAGCGTGGCCATAAGAATTAAAAAGCTATGAATCAAATTCAAGCAGAAGCGCTATTGGCGCGTACCTCTTCTCTCGATTCAAGGAGCGAGGGACTGGACAAAAACGAATTGCTCGCATTATGCGATAAAAACATCTCCAATGAGTATCCGAAGATGCAGAAAGGAGGTCTCTATGAGTAATTTTGCAGAACAGCGGCCTATACCGCGC
>OHAU01001892.1_pt1 | contig 22142 bp, 20 predicted proteins | sample 1577181 | NCBI WGS metagenome assembly OHAU01 (sample SAMEA3541472, study PRJEB24748) | human gut metagenome | biome: human gut; feature: human-associated habitat; material: faeces | place: China | collected 2012 | reverse complement strand
AGCAGATGGCGTGCAAAGTCGCCAGACGCTCTTTGTGCGGTATTGCCTTTATTTACCCTGTAGAATTTCCGCCGGTCATCTCCTGAATCACGCCGTAGAGCTCCTCAGCAGTTGTCCGATTGATGCCGGCAGTGGTTTCCAGTTCCTCCAGTGTTGCCTGTTTCAGATTCACCAGTGTCTTGAACCGGAGCAGCAGCTTCTGTGCCTTTTTCTCCCCGATGCCACGGACTTTTGTCAGTTTCATCTGATATGAGGACTTGACGTGAATGCTGTGCATATACGCTACGGAGTAACGGTGCACTTCGTCCTGTATCTGCGTCAGCAGGTGGAATGCAGAACGATTGGCAGAAAGGGAGATCTCCCCGCCGGCACTGGAAATGGCACGGGTGCGGTGCTTCTGGTCTTTCACCATGCCGAACACCGGAATGTGCAACCCAAAGCCGCTGATTACCGGTGCAATCGTGTTCACATGTCCCTGTCCGCCGTCCAGCAGAATCAAGTCCGGCAGTCTGGAAAAGCCCTCCTCGTCCTGTGCCAGATAATGTTTCAGCCGTCTGGTCAGGGCTTCTTTCATACAGGCATAGTCGTCCTGTGTGACATGCTCTTTCATGCGAAAACGTTTATAGGCTTTTTTCAGCGGTCTGCCGTTTTCAAATACCACCATGCCGCAGACCATAGAGGTGGAGGAGAGATTGGAAATGTCGTAGGCTTCGATATACTGCGGCGGCTGGGGTAATCCCAGCACGGCTCCCAGTTCCTCCAGTGCCTGCACTTCCCTGCCCGTCCGGTTGAAACGAATCGCCAGTTCTTCGTTGGCATTATTGCGGGAAAGCTGCACGAACTGGCACAGCGTTCCACGTTGGGGAACGGTGATATGCACCCGTCTGCCGGCAAAATTGGTGAACAGCTGCTCGTACATCTCCGGATCGGGCATGGCAAATTCCAGCACGATATTTTTGGGAATCTCTCCGCGGTGATGTTCGTAGTACTGTGTCAGGTAGGAGTCCATGACTTCTTCGCGGGAGGCGTTTTCCTGAAAAAAGAACGTTTCCTTATCAAAAAGCCGTCTGCCGCGATACCGCAGAATGGACACACACTGGGTACCCATATGTTCCGCCATGGCGATCACGTCGGCTTCTTCCAGAGCCGCGTCCATGATCTTCTGGGTTTCTCCGGCTTTGGTCACTGCGGCGATCCGATCCCGCAGCATTGCCGCACGTTCAAAGTCCAGTGCTTCTGCTGCACGCTCCATTTCCTCCTGCATTCGCTTTACGGAATCCGTGCTGCCCATCTGGATATACGCTTTCGCCTGCTGAATCACTTCTGCGTAATCTTTTTGCGAAATGCAGCCGCGGCAAACGCCCATGCACTGCTTGATGTGATAGTTCAGGCAGGGGCGTGTCTTTTTGAAATCCTCCGGAAAACGTTTGCGGCACGTAGGCAGCTGAAATACACGGTTTGCCTCTTTGGCAGCTTCCCGTGCCACATAGCCACTCATATAAGGTCCCAGATAGGTGCCGGCTTTCTTCTTGTTTTTCTCTACCGTCAGTCTGGGATATGGCTCCTCGGAAAAGCAGAGATAGGTATACCCCTTGTCATCTTTCAGCAGAATGTTATATTTCGGCTGATGCTGTTTGATCAGGCTGCATTCCAGAACAAGGGCTTCATATTCCGAGTCGGTGACAATAAAATCGTAGTCATATACATGCTCCACCATACTTGCCACTTTGGGGGTATGGTCAGCTGACTCCCGAAAATAACTTGTCACACGATTTTTCAGATTCTTTGCTTTTCCGATATAGATGATCTCAGACTTCTGATCTTTCATCAAATAAACACCCGGCGACGTTGTTAACTTTGCAGTTTTTTCCCGCAGTACAGGTAAACGACAATTCATACAACGCCTCCGAGTGTTGATTTTCCATTACAATTGATAATGTATTAAGACAGTGCCTTCAGTGCACGCTGTCCGATGTCCTTCCGGTAATGTGCATCTTGGAACGAAATGGTTTTAACGCCTGCATAAGCAGTGTCCAGTGCCTCCGGCAGAGTTGCCGCAGTTGCTGTAACGCCCAGCACACGACCGCCGGCTGTCAGGAATGTGTCCCCGTCCAGCTTGGTGCCTGCATGGTAAACAAAGCAGTTTGCAGTCTGTCCGTTTTCGTCCAGACCAGCGATCGGAAGACCGGTAGCATACTTTTTCGGATAGCCGCCGCTTGCCATAACTACGCAGGCTGCACAGCCGTCTTTCCACTGAATGTCCAGCTGATCCAATGTACCGTTCCAGATCGCCAGCATAATGTCTACCAGATCGGTATCCAGCAGCGGCAGAACTACCTGTGTTTCCGGATCGCCGAACCGGCAGTTATACTCGATGACCTTCGGTCCCTTGGGTGTCAGCATCAGTCCGAAATACAGACAGCCGGTGAACGGTCTGCCCTCCTCCTGCATCGCACGAATGGTGGGCAGGAAAATGGTATCCATACACTGCTGTGCAATTTCCGGTGTGTAGTACGGGTTCGGGGCAACAGTGCCCATGCCGCCGGTGTTCAGACCCTGATCGCCGTCCAGTGCACGCTTGTGATCCATGGAAGAAACCATCGGCTTGACAGTTTTGCCGTCTGTGAAGCTAAGCACAGAAACTTCCGGACCAGTCAGGAATTCTTCGATGACAACCTTAGAACCGCTTTCCCCAAAGATCTTGTCTTCCATGATCGATGCGATCGCATCAAAAGCTTCCTGTTCATTCTGGGCAATGACAACGCCTTTTCCCAGTGCAAGACCGTCTGCTTTGATAACTGTGGGATATTCGTTCTTCTCTTTCAGGTAAGCTTCAGCTTCCTGCGGCTTGTCAAATACACGATATTCCGCAGTCGGAATGTGATACTTCTGCATCAGTTCCTTGGAGAACACCTTGCTGCCCTCCAGGATCGCTGCGTTTTTCTTCGGTCCAAAGGTCATAAAGCCCTCTGCCTGCATCGCATCTGCCATGCCCAGTACCAGCGGATCGTCCGGTGCAACAAACACCAGATCCACTGCCAGTTCCTTTGCCAGCTTGACCATACCGTCAATATCGGTTGCCTTTACCGGAAAACACTTCGCATACTTGGCAATGCCGCCGTTGCCCGGTGCACAGTAAAGTGCCTCGACCTGCGGGCTCTCTGCCAGTTTCATGACGATGGCGTGTTCCCGTCCGCCGCCGCCAACCACTAAAATCTTCATGCTGTCTTCCTCCTGCGATCAGTGATGGAACAGACGAATGCCTGTGAACGCCAGTGCCATATTGTACTTATTGCATGTTGCAATAACATGGTCATCACGAATCGAACCGCCCGGCTCTGCGATATACTGCACGCCGCTCTTGTGAGCACGTTCGATGTTGTCGCCGAAGGGGAAGAATGCGTCAGAACCGAGGCAAACCTCTGTGTTCTGTGCCAGCCATGCCTGCTGTTCTTCCTTGGTGAACACTTCCGGCTTTACCTTGAATGTATTCTGCCATGCACCTTCTGCCAGCACGTCCATATATTCATCAGAAATGTACACGTCAATTGCATTGTCACGATCCGGACGGCGGATACCGTCTACGAACTGCAAGCCCATAACCTTGGGATGCTGACGCAGCCACCAGATGTCTGCCTTATTGCCGGCAAGACGTGTGCAGTGGATACGGGACTGCTGTCCGGCACCGATACCGATTGCCTGACCGTCCTTGACATAGCATACAGAGTTAGACTGGGTATACTTCAGCGTAATCAGGGAAATCAGCAGATCTCTCTGATATTTTTCCGGAATTTCCTTGTTGTCGGTAACAACATTGGACAGCATTTCCTTGTCGATCTTCAGGAAGTTATGTCCCTGTTCAAAGGTAACGCCAAATACCTGCTTCCGTTCCAGTTCTGCCGGACGGTATGCCGGATCGATCTGAATGATATTATAGGTACCCTTCCGCTTGGACTTGAGGATTTCCAGTGCCTCCGGCTCATAGCCCGGTGCAATGATACCGTCGGAAACTTCCCGCTGGATCATCTTTGCAGTGGGCACGTCGCAAACGTCAGACAGAGCGATAAAGTCACCGTAAGAAGACATACGGTCTGCACCGCGGGCACGGGCATAAGCACACGCCAGCGGAGAGAGTTCACCCAGATCATCTACGAAATAGATCTTCTTCAGGGTATCAGACAGCGGTGCACCAACTGCGGCACCTGCCGGAGAAACGTGCTTGAAAGAAGTTGCCGCACACATGCCGGTTGCTTCTTTCAGTTCCGATACCAGCTGCCAGCCATTGAAAGCGTCCAGCAGATTGATATAGCCCGGCTTGCCGTTCAGTACAGTGATCGGCAGATCGCTGCCGTCCTCCATATAGATGCGGGACGGCTTTTGATTCGGATTACAGCCGTATTTTAATTGCATTTCACTAGCCATGAAAGTGCCTCCTTACTGATTCTTGTTTACGATTCTGGTTTCAGTTTTCTTGGTCTTGAGGTCGATGTACCGAACGAACAGAGAAACCTTGTTCTCCGCATTCAGGCTGTTCCACAGCATTTCTGTGAACGCATCGATGTCACCGGAAACCGCAATTTTCTGCGGTTCGCCGGAAAAGCTCGGCAGCGGATTTCCATCACCCTCATAGGTGTGAATGAAATGTCCAACGCCGGCAATGGGATTAGAATAGGAGAATGTATATCTCTGGCAGGAGGAAGGATCGCCGTCTGCACTCTTCAGAATAGACAGTGCATAGGAAAAGCCATTATTGCTCTGGTCGATCAGTCCGGAGATACGCGGAGTATAGTTCGGTGCGTCCGGTTCGAACTCACGGGTCCGCAGGGATTCCTCAAAAGTTTTCCCAGCCTGCATCAAATCATACACAGTGTCTGTCTGGTCGCCATTGGTCACAATGGTATAATCTCCCAGAACGCGAACCGGTGCGTAGATGATCAGGCTCGGGTCTACCATTTTCGACGGGTCAAATGCCTGTGTGCGGATACCTGCACCGTCTTCTACGAAAACGCGGTTCCGACTGTTTTCACTTCTTCCCATGATAAAGTATGCAGAAACCGCATACGCTCCGTCCTCCGAACGTCCCAGCACAATGCCGCGACCCGGATAAGAATTCTGCTGCAATTTCTGCTGCAATGATGCAATCTTCATAATTTCCTCCTACTGATATTGCCTTTACTGCTTAATGAATACGGTTTTCTCTCGAACTTCTAACTGTCCGTTGCAGAACAGGTTCACTGCCTGCGGCAGAATCTGCCACTCTGCTTGTTCCATGACACGCTTTTGCAGCACTTCCGGTGTGTCGTCCGGAAATACGGCAACGGGCTGCTGTAAAATGATCGGCCCGTCATCGGCGACTTCGTTGACGAAGTGCACCGTCGCACCGGTAAACTTTACGCCCCGTGCCAAAGCTGCCTCGTGTACACGCAGTCCGTAGAATCCCTCTCCGCAAAAGGATGGGATCAAAGACGGGTGCACGTTGATGATCTGATTATGATATGCCCGAATGATCGACTGATCCAGAATGGTCATGAAGCCTGCCAGTACGATCAGATCGGCATATTCCTGAAACAGTGCTTCCAGCAGTGCCTTGCTGTACATTTCACGAGATGCAAATTCTTTCGGGACGATAACGCGGGTGCCAATGCCGTTTTCTTTGGCTCTGGTCAGTGCGTATGCGTCCGGATTGGAGGAAATCACACAGGTGATTTTTCCGTTCGGAATCTTCCCGTTTTTCTGTGCATCGATCAATGCCTGCAAATTCGTTCCGCCGCCGGAAACCAGCACAACAATATTTTTCATTTTGCTCTGCCTCTTTCTATTACTTGAGGATCACGCCCTCATCAGATGCAACCAGTTCGCCCAGCACATAGGCATGTTCCCCTGCTGCATTCAGAATGCGGATCGCCTTATCTGCATCTTCCTGAGCCACGCATACCATCATGCCGACACCCATATTAAAGGTGTTGAACATGTCGTGTTCCGGAATCTTACCAGTCTTTGCGATCAGGTCAAAGATCGGCAGAACCTGCACGTCGCTGCGGTCGATCTTTGCAGACAGCCCCTTCTTCAGTGCCCGCGGAATGTTCTCATAGAAACCGCCGCCGGTGATGTGAGCGATAGACTTCGGCTGTACCTCTGCCAGCAACTGCTGAATCGCGTTGACATAGATCTTGGTCGGTGTCAGCAGGCAGTCGCCCAGTGTGGTGCCCAGATCAGAGAAGTGACGAGCCAGATTCTGTTCGTTGACTGTGAATACGTTCCGGATCAGAGAGAATCCGTTGGAATGTACGCCGCTGGACTGCATTGCGATCAGCACATCGCCTTCCTTCTGGCTGTCCATGTTCAGGATCTTGCTCTTATCTACGACACCAACGGCAAAACCGGCAACATCGTATTCATCTTCCGGATAGAAGCCCGGCATCTCGGCAGTTTCGCCGCCGACCAGTGCACAGCCGGACTGTACGCAGCCCTCTGCCACACCGGAAACGATCGATGCGACCTTTTCCGGAACGTTCTTGCCCAGTGCAATATAGTCCAGGAAAAACTGGGGCTTTGCACCGCAGCAGATAATATCATTGACGCACATTGCCACACAGTCGATACCAATGGTAGTATGCTTATCCATGAGAAAGGCGATTTTCAGCTTTGTTCCTACGCCGTCTGTACCGGAAACCAGTACCGGCTGCTGCATTCCTGCCACATCCAGTGCATACAGACCGCCGAAGCCGCCAATGTCTGTCAGCACATTTGCTGTCATGGTTCTGGCAATATGGGACTTCATCAACTCCACTGCCTTGTAACCGGCAGTGACGTCTACGCCTGCCTTTTTATAGCTTTCCGAATAGCTTTCCATTTATGTGTTACCTCCAAAGTTTGTCGGGCGAATCCGATACGGAACCGCCGCAGGAAACCGCCTTTCGCAATTTCCCGATCATTCGCCTATCTTCTTTTCAAATTTATCTTTCGGCATTTCCTTCGGCACTTCGATAGGATAATTGCCGGTGAAACATGCTGTACAAAAACCTGTCTGCGGTGTCATGTCCGGCGTTGCCAGCGACTGCACACCTTCTATGCTCAGATACCCCAGTGTATCTGCTCCGATATGTTCACAGATCTCCGGAATGGTCATCTGGCATGCGATCAGGTTTTCCTTACTGTCAATGTCCACGCCGAAATGGCACGGATTTGTAAACGGCGGACAGGAAATCCGCATATGCACTTCTGTTGCACCAGCTTCCCGCAGCAGACTGACGATCCGCTGGCAGGTCGTGCCGCGGACAATACTGTCATCTACCAGAATGACACGCTTGCCTGCCACAACGCTTTTTACCACATTCAGCTTGATCCGCACGGAATCCGTCCGCATCTTCTGATTGGGCTGGATAAAGGTTCTGCCGACATAGCGGTTCTTGATAAAGCCGACTTCATATGGGATTCCAGAAGCCTGTGACAGTCCCAGTGCGGCATCCAGTCCGCTGTCCGGTACACCGATAACTACATCCGCTTCTACCGGATGCTCTTTCCAGAGCAGCTTTCCGGCACGAATACGGGCATCGTGTACGGTACAGCCATTGATGACAGAATCCGGACGAGCAAAGTACACATACTCAAACACGCACAAAGAGGGCTTCTGTCCGCAGTGTGTCCGGACAGAACGAACGCCGTCGCTGTCTGCAATAACAATTTCGCCGGGATCCAGTTCCCGTTCGAACTCAGCCTCTACGCTGTCCAGTGCACAGGTTTCCGAAGCAAATACGATACTGCCGTCTTTCCGCAGTCCCATACAGAGAGGACGGAAGCCGTTGGGATCTCTGGCAGCGATCAACTTCTGCGGGGACATAACGACCAGGGAATAAGCACCTTTCAGGTCATACATGGCGTATTCCACAGCTTCTTCAATAGAAGAACGCTCCAGTCTTTGTTCCGTCACCGCATAGGAGATCACTTCAGTATCGTTGGTGGTGTGAAAAATCGCACCACGCAGTTCATACTTTCTCCGCAGCTCATGTGCATTGACCAGATTACCGTTATGGGCAATCGACATGGGACCTTTTACATGGCGGACCACAATGGGCTGTGCATTGGAACGGCTCGGCTTTCCGGTTGTGGAATACCGCACATGTCCGATCGAAATGTTCCCTTGTCCGAGTTTTTCGATCTGACTGCGGTTAAATACCTCCGGCACCAATCCCAGATCCTTATGATGCGAGAAAACGCCACGATCATTTACTACGATCCCGCAGCTTTCCTGCCCTCTGTGCTGAAGTGCATACAGTGCAACATATGTCATCGCCGCAACGTCTGTGGTGTGCGGTGAATAGACACCAAACACACCGCATTCCTCATGCAGTCCTGTCTTCAATACAATCATTCCCTTCCGTTCCAGCAATACGAACAGAGCTGACAGTCGGGTTTTCCTACGGCACGAATCGTGCCTTCCAGCGATTGAAATTCCAATGACGTCAGTTGCAGACGCCGACAGATTTCGTCCCGAAGCAGCTTTCCACGCTCTGTGTTAGAGTTGCTGTACTCGTCAATATGCTGCAAACCGGCAACGCCCTCATTTTCATCAATGATCTGGCGTGCGATCAGTTCCATCTCCGAAGTGCTTCTGGAGAAGTTCAGATATTTACAGCCGTACATAATCGGCGGACAGGCAGACCGCATGTGGACTTCCTTCGCACCGTTTTCATAGAGAAACTCAACCGTTTCCCGCATCTGTGTGCCCCTAACAATGCTGTCATCTACGAAAAGAAGTTTCTTGCCCCGAATGAGTTCCGGAACAGGAATCAGCTTCATTTTTGCAACCCGATTCCGCATGGACTGATTGGCTGGCATGAAGCTTCTCGGCCATGTGGGTGTATACTTGATAAACGGTCTTGCAAATGGAATGCCGCTTCGGTTGGCGTAACCAATGGCGTGAGGAACACCGGAATCCGGAATGCCGCAGACGTAATCCACGTCCGGAAGCTTTCCGTTTTTCATATCGTTCTCCGCCATGATCTCACCGTTTTTGGTACGCATCACTTCTACATTCACGCCCTCGTAGCAGGCGGTGGGATACCCGTAATACGTCCAGAGGAAGGTACAGATCTTCATCTTCTCCGTTCCCTCATAGAGAACTTCGTAGCCGTCCTTGGTCAGACAGGTGATCTCCCCTGCCTTCAGTTCGTGGCAGGTTTCATACCCCAGTTTCTGGTATGCAAAGGATTCGAACGAGAAGCAGTAGCCGTCTGAACGCTTTCCGATCAGGATCGGCAGCTTTCCTGCCCGATCTCTTGCACAGATAATGGAATCCTCTGTCATGATGACCAAAGACATGGTACCTTCAATTTTACTTTGAGCATAGCGGATCCCCTCCACGAAGGTCGGCTTCTGTGCGATCAACGCACCGATCAGACCGCCGGAGTTGATGTTACCGCTGCTCATGGTTTCAAAGTTTGCACAGCCGCTTTCCAGAAGTTCTTCGGAAAGTGCCTTTGCATTCTGAATAATGCCGATCGAGCAAACTGCATAAAGCCCCAGTTTGGAACGCACCATGATCGGCTGGGGATCTGTATCACTGATACAGCCGATGCAGATATTGCCCCGCATTTTCTCCACGTCCTTTTCGAACTTTGTCCGGAAAGGCGAGTTTTCAATGCTGTGAATATTCCGCTGGAATCCCAGTTCCGCAGAATAGGATGTCATACCACCGCGTCGTGTCCCCAGATGTGAGTGATAGTCCGTCCCATAAAATACGTCGAGAACGCAGTCGTTTGCTGAAACTGCACCAAAAAAGCCACCCATGAATTATTCTCCAAAGATCCGCTTCATAACTTCCTGATAAGCTTCTTCTGTACCGCCCATATCTCTGCGGAAACGGTCCTTATCCAGCTTCTCGTTGGTCTTTACGTCCCACAGACGGCAGGTATCCGGAGAGATCTCATCTGCCAGAATGATTGTACCGTCAGACAGACGACCGAATTCGATCTTGAAGTCGATCAGGCGAATGCCGATAGACAGGAAGAACTTCTTCAGAACTTCGTTGACCTTGCGGGTGTAATTCTTGATCGTGTCGATTTCTTCCTGTGTTGCCAGACCCAATGCCAGTGCATAGTCATCATTGATAAACGGGTCGTTCAGTTCGTCGCACTTGTAGCTGAATTCCAGAATCGGGCACAGCAGATCTTTGCCTTCTTCTACGCCCATACGCTTGGAGAAGCTGCCGGCTGCAACGTTGCGGACAATAACTTCCAGCGGTACGATAGAAACTTTCTTTACAGCAGTTTCGCGGTCGCTCAGTTCCTCTACCAGATGAGTCGGAACGCCTTCCTTTTCCAGCTGCTTCATGATGTAGTTGGACATACGGTTGTTGATAACACCCTTGCCAACGATTGTGCCCTTCTTCTCGCCGTTGAATGCAGTTGCATCGTCCTTATAGTCTACGATCACAACTTCCGGATTCTCGGTTGCGAATACTTTCTTTGCCTTGCCCTCATAGAGCTGTTCTGTTTTTTTCCAATCAGCCATTTTCTGTTCCTCCAAAAAAATTAAATTTATATCATTATGAAATCAGCAATTGCTGTATTCTGCTGAAATTTTTGCGTCTTTTGCCTTTACGCCCTGTTCCATGTCTGCTTTCATCTGTTCCAGCTTTGCGTCGATTTCTGGATCAGACAGTGCCAGCATCTGTGCTGCCAGAATTGCGGCATTGGCTGCCCCGTCGATTGCGACAGTTGCCACCGGAATGCCCTTCGGCATCTGTACGGTTGCCAGCAATGCGTCCAGCCCGTCCAGTGTAGAAGACTTGACCGGAATGCCGATCACCGGCAGCGTGGTATGTGCTGCCAGAACGCCGCCCAGATGTGCAGCCTTTCCTGCGGCGGACAAAATCACGCCGAAGCCGTTTTTCTTCGCGTTTCCGGCAAATTCCGCAGCCAGTGCCGGTGTCCGGTGTGCGGACATGACATGCACTTCATACGGGATCCCGAACTTGTCCAGTTCGTCCAGTGCACCCTTTACTACCGGCAGATCGCTGTCACTGCCCATGATCACTGCTACTTTTTTTGACATATGTATTCCTCCTGAATCAGAGTTACACACCGCTTGTTGCAAGCCGGTGTGCTGTTGCGGCAAGGCAGTATGCCCCGCCGGTTTATGAAAGCAGAATGCGAATCAAGAAAGCTTCGCCTCTGTTATCACCCATGTTTCTTTTCCGTTCTTTTCCATCTTGAACGTCAGTGTCTTATTTTCCGACGTATTTTCCGCATTGCGGAGCGTCAGCCCGATCTGCCATGTCAGAATCAGTTTTCCCGCCTCGTTTTGTTCTGCCTGCAAATACACGTCAGAATCCATACGGGTCACCTTAGTATCCGCCGGAGCGATATTGCCCAGAACAGCATTCTCATGATCCTGTCCGGTAAGGTCCTGCAGTTTGGAAAAATCCTGCATTTTCACCATATCCAGAAACGCCGCTGTCTGATCGGCACTGCTGCTCCATTCTTCCGGCAGCAGCAGCCCGGCATGTACTTTTTCAGCATGGACAGAAAACGAAATCTTTTCCGTTTTCCGTGCAAGGTCACACTGTACCAGCTGGAGGATCTCTTTTTCCAGAGAGAACTGAAACAAATCTTCCCCACTGGTGACTGTCAGCAATGGTTTTTCCCATGTGCTGCTGTCCCAGACCATAGCATCTGCTGCACGGAAATCGTGGTCATACAACACCACCTGCTGGTTTTCCGCCAGCACCGCCAGATAATAGGAATCTGTCAACGCCTCCACATGGTCATAGACGAAAGGAGCGACCACGTTGCCGTCCAGATCCAGCACGCCAACACAATTGCTGTCAGCATTTTCCTGTACGGCAGAAAGGTAATCCGAACCGATAAAATGCAGTTCTTTCCATTCCGGTTCCAGAATCAGGTTGCCTGCCGCATCGGACACGCCGTAGAGATGATCGTTCCCCTCTACAATGACATTGCCGTTGGAATTCGTTCCCGTGTCAAAAGTACTGTTCTGAGAGCCGGCAGACTTTTTGGAGATGTTTATCGAAAAGCTGACAGTTGCCACGATCAGAAGCACCAGAACCAATACGAGAATGCCTACCGCCAGACGGGTATGTTTGTTCATTTACTGTTCTCCTGCCGCGGTATCCATATCCTTGCGGGCATCTTTTTCAGTTTCCTGTACCAGATAGATCGGGCGTTTTTTGGTTTCCAGATAGGTTTTTGCCAGATACTGACCAGCAATGCCCACACAGAACAGCTGCAAGCCGCCCATGAAGAAAATTGCACAGATCAAAGTGGCAAAGCCCTGTACCGGATCACCGAATGCCAGCTTTTTGATGATGATGACAATAATCATGATAAATGCAATCAGGCAGCTTGCCACGCCGAGGATCGAAGAAATTGTCAGCGGTGCCGTGGAAAACGCAAAGAAGCCGTCCAGTGCATAGCGGAACAGTTTCCAGAAAGACCACGTGCTGGTACCTGCAGCACGTTCCACATTCTCGTATTCAATATATTTGGTGCGGAATCCCACCCAGCTGAAAATGCCTTTGGAAAACCGGTTATACTCTTTCATAGCCAGAATGGAGTCTACCATCTGCCGTGTCATAAAGCGAAAATCCTGTGCACCGTCCACAATTTCCGTCTGCGAAATCCGCTTCATGATCTTGTAGAACTTGCGGGAGAACCACGAAAGCAATTTCGGCTCCCCTTTTCGGCTGACGCGGCGGGTCGTGGCACAGTCATATTCGCCACTTAAAACAATGTTATACATTTTCGGCAGGAATGCCGGCGGGTGCTGCAAGTCCGCGTCCATGATGACCACATAATCTCCGGTGGCATTTTCCAAGCCAGCGTACATACCAGATTCTTTTCCGAAATTACGGGAAAACGAAATGTAGCGAACGCGTTCGTCCTGCTTCGCCAGTTCCCGCAGCTTTGCCAGTGTTCCGTCACGGGAGCCGTCATTGATAAACAACAGTTCAAATTCGGTATCTGCATGTTCTTCCTGAATCTGCTGCATCACTTTCTGAATTTCTATGTAAAAAAGTGGCAATACTTCCTGTTCATTATAACACGGTACCACAATTGAAATTTTTTTCATAGCGATCCTTTCCGTTCCACAGCCGTCCATATAAATATCGGCTGTTATATTCGGCGTTCCCCCAGGACAACACCGCACAGACTATGGCAGTATTTTCCTAAAATCTTTTCTCCTTTGGCACGCCTTTATTTATTATACCACCTTTTCTGACATTTTACAATACCCTAATCCGGATATTTTTTTCGATTTTCAAAAAAATATGAGAACAAATCAGGATTTTCCATTTTCACGGTGTTTCAGAAGATCAATTTCAGCTCCGGTGGGACAGGAATTCTGTCAGCCGCCGCTTATAATTCGGGGAACGGTGGGACATTTGTTCCAGCAAGTCCAGCAGTTCCTCCTGTGTCACCAGCCGCAGGTCCTGTACTTCTGATTCCTGCATGGTGCAGTCTTGCAGGGAAAAAGGAATCTGTATATAGTACACATCATGGTAACAGCTGCGGCGTTTGTCCCGAAACAGGAACTGCATCTTCTCTCTGGGAAGCGTCAGTCCGACCTCCTCTTTCGCCTCCCGCAAAGCACCGTCCAGACTGACTTCACCGCAGTCCACTGCACCGGCAGTAATGTCCCACTGTCCGGGGCGTGTTGCCTTTGTGTCTGAACGCTGCTGAATCAGGAACAGACCGTCCGTGTTTTCCAGAATCACATGGGCACACAGGAAATATTCCCCTTTAGACAAAAAGGTGCCGCGTTCTGCTGTTTTTCCGGTTCGGTTGCCGTGCTCATCATAAATATCCAGCCATTCCATGCTTTACCACATTCCTTTCATCATGCTGCTTTACATTTGATTGCAATTCTATTGTAACATGAAATCTTTTCCGGCTTCAAGAAGCATTTCTGAATATTCTTTGAAAAAAGTCGCTTTACTGCGATAAAACGCTTCATCTGCATTTTTTACATCAGCTTCCGTACAAGCATTGCACTGCCTTTTCTGAAAATTGCATGAAAATTTGGAAAATCCGCTTTTCATTCCTGCAAGAGTGTGGTATAATAATATGAAATACACTTTTGGCAACCCTGTTTCCTTACAAAAGGAGGTTTTCCCTATGTCCAATTTCAGAGAACGGCTGATGCAATTCATGCGTGGCAGATACGGCGGGAACGATACCCTGAACAAATTCCTTTTCGGGGTATTTCTGTTTTTCCTGCTGGTCGCCATTTTTTCCAGCAAAAGCAGTGCGGCAAACAGCATCTTTAATCTGCTTGCCATTGCAGTGCTGGTGTATTCCTATTTCCGCATCTTTTCCAAGAATATTGCACGCCGGCAGGCAGAAAACGCAAAGTTTCTGGAACTGACTGCCCCGATCCGCGGCTTCTTCGGCAAGAAAAGCGGCGACAAAACACACCGGATCTTCCAGTGCCCCCAGTGCGGACAGAAAGTCCGTGTTCCCAAGGGCAAGGGAAAGATCGAGATCACCTGTCCGAACTGCCGCAATCACTTTATCAAACGGAGTTAAGCGATGTACGGATACATTCGGGCATACAAGCCGGAACTGCGGTTTCGGGAATATGACATTTACCATGGCTGTTACTGCGGACTTTGTGAGGCACTGCATCGGCGGCACGGTACAGCGGCACGCTGGACGCTAAGCTATGACATGACTTTTCTGATCCTGCTGCTGACCGGTCTGTATGAACCGGAAGAAACCAAGGCGGAACAACGCTGTATTGCACACCCGTTTCACAAGAATCTGCACATACAAAGTGCCGTGACAGACTATGCCGCAGATATGAGCATTCTGCTGTTTCGTGACAAGTGCATGGACGACTGGAACGACGAGCGAAAGATCTCCCGTCGTGCCGCCGCCGGCATGTTCTCCAGAAGCTACCGGAAAATCCAACAGCAGTATCCGGAAAAGTGCAGCGTTGTCCGTACACAACTGGAAAAGCTGCACGAAATGGAGCAGAATCACGAATCCAATCCGGAAATTCCGGCAGGCTGCTTTGGCACCATGCTGGGCGAATTATTTGTCTGGAAAGATGACATCTGGGCAGACACGCTCCGGCAGGTGGGATTTTATCTGGGAAAGTTCATCTATCTGCTGGACGCTTATGACGATCTTGAACACGACCGAAAAAAACAGTGCTACAACCCTTTTCACCAGACAGACACCACCGAGCCGCAGTTTTCGCAGAACTGCGAGGCTCTGCTGCAAATGATGATGTCTTCCTGTGCGGCGGCATTTGAACGGCTGCCCATTCTGCACTACGAAGAGATCCTGCGGAATATTTTATATGCCGGTGTCTGGACAAAGTTTTATCAGAAAAAGAAAGAACAGGAGAAATAAAACATGGATCCATATGAAGTACTGGGGATTCCCCGCACCGCAACCGATCAGGAAGTGAAAAAGGCTTATCGTGCCCTTAGCCGGAAATATCACCCCGATGCCAACGTGGACAAACCCAATGCAAAAATGTATGAAGAAAAGTTCAAGCAGATCCAGCAGGCATACCAGACGATCATGGACGAACGCCAGCACAAGAACTCCGGCGGATATGGCGACTTCTACAACCGGAACACCTCTGCGGGAGCTGGCGACGAGAACAGCGTTCACTTGCAGGCTGCCGTAAACTTCATTCGCAACGGCAGATTTACCGAAGCTGTCCGCGTACTGGAAGGCATCAGCAACCGAAATGCCCAGTGGTACTATGTTTCTGCTGTAGCACATTCTGGTGCCGGCAACAACGCTATGGCTCTCCAGTATGCCAGAACCGCTGCACAAATGGAACCCAACAATTATGAATATCAGAAACTGGTACAGCAGCTGGAATCCCCTGGTTTCTCCTACCAGCAAATGCAGCAGCCTTATATGGGCGGCGGCTTCGATGACAGCGGCTGTGTTCGCTGCTGTGCGGCAAATATTTTGCTGAACCTGATTCTGGATTGCTGCTGCAATTGTACCTGACACAAAGAAAATGGTCTTATATTTTGGAAGTATTGCACAATATTTTTTCAAAAAACTGTACCATGTGAGAAAAATCATGGCTTCTCTCGGAATTTTCACGGAAAAGTGTTTACTTTTCCCGCGGAATATGGTATGATGACAATTGAGGTCATACCAATTTCAGAAGCGGCTCCCCCACAGCCGCTTTGAAGAATGAGGAGATTCTATGATGTTTTTCAATCATAAAAATACAGAGCCGGAGCAATCGCGAAGTTCTAATCCATTTTTTTACTATGGCGGAAATTATCCCGGAGAAACATCAGAACCCTTTTATCATTCCGGAATCAAGAACTACAACCTGCGTGTTTCTGTTGCAACACACATCGGAAAAGTGCGGGGCAATCATGAGGACAACTTCTATCTGGAAGGGTTGTATATGAACGACATATTCCGGAACGATTTTTCTGCTTCCTATACCATTCATTACGCAGACGGCATGAGTTTTGCGGTGTTCGATGGTATGGGCGGAGCAGCGTATGGCGAAGTGGCATCGGAAATTGCGGTGCAGACACTCCGAAAATACGAGAAAAAGCTGAAACACGCAGACGGGACACGTATGCTGGATCAGCTGGTTTCTTCTTATACCACGGAGGCAAACAACGCCATTTGCGACATGCTCACAGAAAAGCACTGCCAAACCGGCGGAACTACTTTTTCCATGCTTTATTTTCTGGGAGACGCGGTGAAGTTATATTATCTGGGGGACAGCCGGATCTATCGCTATCAGACGGATCAGCTGACGCTGCTCACCCGCGACCATACCGTTGCCAACCAAAAAGTAGAAGCTGCGATCTATACAGAAGAAGAAGCCAAGCACAGTCCCGATCAGCATCGGCTGACATTGTTCATCGGCTCCGACCGCAAAAAGACAGGGTTAAATGCGGACAGCAGACCCCCCTTGCCGTTGGAAGTCGGCACAAAGTTTGTGCTGTGCACCGATGGACTGACCAATATGTGTTCGGACGAAGAAATTGCAGAGCTTCTCTCCGAAAATTATTTCAATGAAGCCGCAGTGCTGGTGCAGGCTGCACTACAGAACGGTGGCGTGGATAATATTACCTGTATCGTGCTGGAAGTGCTTCCGGCAACAGACGACAAGGAAACTGACTGATAAACTGAGGTGACAGCATGTAAAACTGCATGTTGCCTTTATATCCGGTGATAATTGCCATAACAAGCAAAACCGGCACAAGATGGTGTGAAAGCATCTTGTGCCGGTTTTTTGTATCATTTTATGATTTTTGAAATCAGATACGTTCTACCTTCATCATATTGGTGGTATTGGAAACGCCTACCGGTGCACCGGCAGTGATTACTACAATATCCCCCTTGTTGACCAAATCGGAACGGAGGGCAGCGTGAATCGATGCATCAAACAGCGAGTCGGTATTGGAAACTTCATCGACCAGCATCGGATAAACGCCCCAGCTCAAATTCATCTGCCGGCGTACCCGTTCGCTTACCGTACAGCTGATGATCGGGCAGCACGGACGATACTTGGAAATTTCTCTGGCAGTGACACCGGACATGGTTACTGTCAGAATGGCAGCTGCGTCCAGATCGTGTGCTGTGGTAACTGTCGCGTGGGCAATCGCATTGGCAATGTCCGCGTTCTTTTTGGTACGGCTTGCAGAATGCATGCCCTTATAGTCGATGTCATCTTCGGTGGTACGTGCAATCAGATCCATGGTGCGGACAACCTCTACCGGAAAGGCACCGGCAGCGGTTTCGCCGGAAAGCATGATCGCACTGGTACCGTCATAGATCGCGTTGGCAACGTCTGTGATCTCGGCACGTGTCGGACGCGGATTGGTAATCATAGATTCCAGCATCTGGGTTGCAGTGATGACCTGCTTGCCCGCCTGATAGCCCTTGCGAATCAGCTGCTTCTGGACAGACGGAATCTGCTCAAAGGGGATTTCTACGCCCAGATCGCCGCGGGCAACCATGATGCCGTCAGAAGCTTCCAGAATCTCGTCGATATTCCGAACGCCTTCCACATTTTCGATTTTGGCAATGATGCGGACATCGAACCAGCCCAGACTCTGGGTATACTTCCGCAGATAGTCAATATCCGCAGAAGTCCGCACGAAGCTGGCAGCGATAAAGTCAAATCCCATTTTCGCTGCGAATTCCAAGTCGTTTTTATCGCTTTCACTGAGGTATGGCATAGACAGCTGTACCCCCGGCACGTTGATTCCCTTATTGTTCGAAAGAACACCGCCGTGAATGACATGGCAGACAATTGTAGTGACGGTCACCTTTTCCACAACCATTTCAATTACGCCGTCATTCACCAGAATGTGCACGCCCGGCTTGACATCACGGGGCAGGTTCTTGAAAGAAATGCTGCCTACCTTATCATCACAGAGAACATCATCAGTAGTCAGTGTGTAGGTGTCGCCGGTTTCAATGGTGACTGGCTTATCATCTACAAATTTGCCCAGCCGAATCTCCGGTCCTCTGGTGTCCATCAGTGTGGCAATAGGCAGACCCAGTTCTTCCCGCAGGCGGGAGATCTGCTCAAACCGTTTTTCGTGTGTGGCGTGGTCGCCGTGGGAAAAGTTAAAACGAGCGACGTTCATGCCCGAAAGCATAACTTGCCGCATAACGGAATCGTCATCGGTCGCCGGTCCGATCGTACAAACAATCTTTGTCTTTCTCATAAGTAATTCACGCATCCTTTTGGTTGTATAGATTCTTTCATATGCTTATCTTTTATTAGTATACCACAAAACACAGAAAATGAAAAGTTAATTTTACGAAAAGTATTCTACTTTTTTCTTTTCTGAGATAAGCATTCTCTGAAATTTCTTTGATTATCAAATCAGCTGTAGGATTCGTCCAAAAATGCCTCAAGATTTTCGGAAAGAATTGCACGATTTTCCGAATCCGAAAGTTCCAATGCAAAAAAGCGTTCCAGTTCCTTTCTATAATCCCACATGGGGTAGTCTACCCCGAAGAAGCAGTTCTCTGCCCCGAAGTGGGACAGTAGCTTTCGAATCTCCTCCGGCGGCAAAAACGGCAGGCTGCTGCTGGTATCGAACCGCAGCCGTTCATCCGGCTGCAAAATGGCGTTTGCCTCTTTCCACTGCCCCCAGCCGCCGAAATGTGCTGCAATGATCCGCAATTTCGGGAACTGCCGCAAAATCATTGCCAGACGGTACGGGTGGGAAAAGTCGGACTTGGCATCACCCATATGCATCAGGATCGGCAAACCGGAACTCTGGATCATCTCGTACATGGGATATGCCCGCGGATCATCAATGGGAAAATTCTGGAAATCCGGATGCAACTTGACACCGCGAAGCTGTAGGGATCGCAGCTGCTGAAAATCTGCCTCCACGTTTTCCGCATAAGGGTGCAGCGTTCCGAAAGCGGTGCACATGGGGTATGCCGCCGCACAAGATGCCAGAAAGCTGTTGATCGAGTGCACCTGTGTCACGGTAGTTGCCGGAGAGCAGACCAGAAAATGATCGATACCAGCAGCCGTGCCATTCTCTAACATTTCCGCCACTCTGCCATGGTACTGCATCGGCAGATCATAAAAATGAGAAATCCCCTCTGTTGCCTTTTCCGCGATCTTGTCCGGAAACACATGGGCATGAGCATCTGTGATACGATAACCGTTTTTCAAGAATCATTCCTCCAGCTTTTTGATTTTTGGGTGGCTTGCCATTAACCGTTTGGTGCCGACCTGATCGAATCCGACTTCCAGCATTGCATCATTTGCCATTTTGGTAATTGAAAGCACGGTGCCGTCGCCGAAAACCGCATGTCTTACCCGTTCACCTACGTGAAATTCCTTGGGTTGTGCCTGATACACCCGTTTCTTGGACGCAGCCATTTGCTGCTGCAACAAAGAAATAGATTGCACAGACTCCGCATTGCCTGCCGGAATCCCCCGCTTGGACTGCCGCCGGGAAGTTTTTTCTTCCAGCAGTGACTTGTCGATTTCTTCCAGAAACTGCGAGGGTGGATTTCGCATGGTCATACCAAACAGCATACGGCTGGCAGCAGTAGTCAGCGTCAGCGTCTCCTTGGCACGGGTCAGTGCTACATAAGCCAGACGGCGTTCCTCCTCCAGATCCTGCGGTGTGCTCAGGCTGCGATTTCCGGGGAAAACACCCTGCTCCATACCCACCAGAAAAACATTCCGGAATTCCAGACCCTTGGCGGAATGCACTGTCATCAGCATCACCGTATCCTGATCCGGTTCGTATTTGTCCACGTCCGTGTACAGAGAAATTTCTTCCAGAAATCCGCCGAGAGAAGCTTCTTCAGCTTCGTTCTGGTAGGTCAGGATCGAGGTTTTCAATTCCTCGATGTTTTCCAGACGGAACGTGCCCTCCTCACCCATGCTTTCCAGCATGCCATGGTAGCCGGTTTTCTCCAGAATCGTATCCAGAAACTGTTCCAGCGGTTGTTCCCGTTCTGCGGTGATCAACGCCTCCCAGAGTTCTGCAAACTTTTTCAGTGCCGTTTTTTTCTTGGAAAGTGCCGGATACTGTTCCACATTCTGCAGGACCTCCAGCGGAGAAAGGTGCAGATCCTGCGAAATTTGCAGCAGCAGGGCAAGGGTAGCATTGCCGATGCCCCGCTTAGGCTCGTTGACGATACGTTCAAACCGCACACGGTCGTTGGGATTTTCCACGATGCTCATATAGGCGAGAATATCTTTAATTTCCTTGCGGTCATAGAATCGTGTGCCGCCGTAAATGCGATACGGGATTCCCTTATGTACCAGTGCCCGTTCCAGCATGTTGGACTGGGCGTTCATACGGTACAGAATCGCATGGTCGCTGTACTTTTCGCCAGCTTTCACCTGTTTCAGAATAGTATCCGAAACATAGGCAGACTCGTCCAATTCGTCTGCTGCTCTGTACCACGTGATCTTCTCCCCCGCTCCGGCATTGGTCCAGAGATGCTTGGACTTTCTGCCGGTATTGTTGGCAATCACGCTGTTGGCAGCGTCCAGAATGTTCTGGGTGGAACGATAATTCTGTTCCAGACGAATCACGGTGCAGTCCGGAAATTCTTCTTCGAATCCGAGAATATTTTCGATCGTCGCTCCGCGGAACCGGTAGATACTCTGGTCATCATCACCCACAACACAAAGGTTTCCGCTGGCATGAGTCAGCAGCGAAATCAGCTGATACTGAGCATGGTTCGTGTCCTGATACTCGTCCACCAGTACATAGGGAAAACGGTACTGATACTTTGCCAGTTCCTCCGGAAACCGCCGGAACAGTTCCACAGTCAGGTAAATAATATCGTCAAAATCCAGAGCGTTGGATTCCCGCAAATGCCGCTGGTACGCCGCATACAGTCTGGCAACCGTCTGCTTGCGGTAGTCTTCTCCGGCATCTTCCCACATTTCCTCCGGCGAGATCATCGCATCTTTGGCGTTGCTGATCTCCTGTACGATACCCCGCGGCGGGAACTGCTTTTCGGAAACATTGCAGTCTGCAAGGCAGCTTTTCATCAGCTTTCGGGAATCGTCCGCATCATAAATGGCAAAGTCACTGCCGTATCCTAACCGTTCGATGCTTCGCCGCAGGATCTGTACACAGGCAGAGTGGAATGTGGAGGCATGCACGGAAAATGCCAGTTCCTCTCCCAGGGTGCTTGCCAGACGTGCCCGCATTTCTCCAGCAGCCTTATTGGTAAAGGTGATCGCCAGAATGTTCCACGGACGGATCGGAGCAATTGCCAGTATCTCCCGCAGGCGTTCCACGTCTTCCGGTTCTTTTCCGTCAATGTAGGCTTGCAGCCAGACGGCATCTTCTTCCGGCAGGTAGCCGTCTGCCTGTGCGTAGCCGTCACCGAAATAAATCATGTTGACAATTCGGCTGATAATGGCGGTGGTCTTGCCGCTGCCGGCACCGGCGAGCACCAGAACCGGTCCGTTTACGGAAAAAACCGCCTGCTGCTGTTGTTCATTCAGAGAATGAAAATATTTTCGGAATGCCTGCTGTTTTAATGCAATGCACTCTGCTTCTGTCATAGCTTTCTCTCCTTACTTTCGGGATTTCAAATTCGCATATGTGTTTAGGCAATACCGCACAAAGAGCGTCTGGCGACTTTGCACGCCATCTGCTTGCA
>OHAU01001891.1_pt1 | contig 22157 bp, 17 predicted proteins | sample 1577181 | NCBI WGS metagenome assembly OHAU01 (sample SAMEA3541472, study PRJEB24748) | human gut metagenome | biome: human gut; feature: human-associated habitat; material: faeces | place: China | collected 2012 | reverse complement strand
AGCAGTTAGTTCGCTGGAGCGTTGCGCCGGCGAGTGAGCAATCACCATTGTCCGAGTGCGTCCGCCTTGAACAACTTTCAACACACTAAATAGCAATTTATTCTGAATATCTTTCCCTAAGAAGTGCAATTTCTCTTGTCCAACCCTCATCATCATTAGGCGTTTCCAGAATAAAAGGCTTTCCCTCCAATGCCGGGTGCCGGATGACACGGACAAGGGCATCAAGACCAATCTGGCCTTCCCCGATTCTGGCGTGGCGGTCTTTGTGACTGCCAAGAGGATTGAGGCTGTCGTTTAGGTGGATGGCTTTTAAGTGGTCGAGACCGATGATGCGGTCGAATTCAGTTATGACACCGTCCAGGTCGTTTACAATATCGTAGCCACCATCCCACACATGGCAGGTATCCAGGCAGATTCCAAGTTTATCGCGTTTTTCTACAAGGTCCATGATGGCACGAAGCTCCTGGAAATGGCTTCCCACCTCAGAGCCTTTTCCAGCCATGGTTTCAAGAAGAACTGTAGTGGTCTGTTCTTCAGTAAGAACTGCATTCAGCACTTCTGCAATCTTCTGAATTCCAACCTCTATTCCCTGTCCCACATGGCTGCCTGGATGGAAATTATAATAATTTCCTGGTGTGGCTTCCATGCGTTTCAGATCATCCGAAAAAGTATTTCTGGCAAAATCCCGCAGATTTTCTTTGGCCGCGCAGGCATTTAAGGTATAAGGCGCATGCGCCACGATTTTGCCGAATTCATGCTCCCTGGCAATCTCCTGAAACTTCGCCACATCTGCAGGGTCAATAGCTTTGGCATTCCCTCCTCTTGGATTTCTGGTAAAAAATGCAAACGTGTTGCCGCCATTTTTTACAATCTGGCGTCCCATGGCTGCGTAGCCTTTAGATGATGAAGTATGATTTCCTATATATAACATGTCGTTTTCCCTTCTTATTTACTATTTTATTATGAAAATCCCGTACGGTAGCCAAAAATGAGCCATGCTTGCACGAGCGAACTCTTGGATATCGAACGGGCTAGACCGTATGAGTAAGTAGGGCGATGGCCCGGATTACGAATGCGGTCGGCAGCTGCGGGAGCGCCATAGGCGCGAAACAGCTGACTCTCAGGCACTCCTTAAGTACATCCTATATATTTTAGCATTTCCCCCTTCTTTTTCAAGATATTTATTGACGAAAACCCATTTTATTCTTATACTGTTAAAAGGTGTGCTCTTCTGTAAAAAAGACTTTTGTCCCATACTTTTTCACAGAATTCATACATAGAAAAAAGGAAGGAAATCAACATGAAAGAACGTGAAAAGTTTTCATCCCGGCTTGGATTTATTCTCATTTCAGCCGGCTGCGCCATTGGAATCGGCAATGTATGGCGCTTCCCTTATATAACAGGACAGTACGGCGGCGCAGCATTTGTACTGATCTATCTTCTGTTCCTTGTAATTCTTGGACTGCCTATTATGGTTATGGAATTTGCTGTCGGACGCGCAAGCCGCAAGTCCGCTGCCAGAAGCTTCCATCTCCTTGAGCCAAAGGGCACCAAATGGCACCTTTACAGCTATGGAGCCATGCTTGGCAACTATATGCTGATGATGTTTTACACCACTGTAGGCGGCTGGATGCTGGCTTACTTCTTTAAAATAGCAAGCGGCACCTTCACAGGTCTTGATACAGAAGCGGTAGGAAACGTATTTAACACCATGCTCTCCAATCCTGGAGAAATGACCTTCTGGATGGTAATCGTAACTGCATTCGGTTTTGGTACCTGCTGCATGGGACTGCAGAAAGGTGTTGAACGTATCACAAAGGTTATGATGGTATGTCTTCTTACTATTATGGTAGTTCTTTGCGTTAAGAGCTGTACGCTTCCAGGTGCCATCGAGGGTATTAAGTTCTATCTTCTCCCGGATTTTGGCCGTCTGAAAGAGAACGGACTGCTTTCCGGTATTTATGCCGCTATGGGACAGGCATTCTTCACCTTGAGCCTTGGGATCGGCGCAATGGCAATCTTTGGAAGTTATATCGACAAAGACCGCAGCCTTATGGGCGAATCCATCCAGATTGGTATTCTGGATACTTTCGTGGCACTAATGGCCGGACTTATTATTTTCCCGGCATGCTTTGCTTACAATGTAAGCCCTACACAGGGTGTTGGACTTGTATTCGTAACACTGCCGAACATGTTTAACCAGATGATGGGCGGTCGTTTCTGGGGTGCACTGTTCTTCATCTTTATGACATTCGCAGCTCTCTCCACCATCATTGCAGTATTTGAGAATATCTTAAGCTTTGCCATGGATCTGTGGGGCTGGAGCCGTAAGAAGGCAGTTCTGGTAAACGGAATTGCAATCTTTGTTTTATCCATGCCATGCGTACTTGGTTTCAACGTATGGAGCGGATTTCAGCCACTGGGCGCAGGAAGCACCATCCAGGATCTGGAGGACTTCATCATCTCCAATAACCTGCTTCCGCTTGGAAGCCTAGTTTACCTGCTGTTCTGCGTAACCCGCTACGGATGGGGATGGGACAATTTCATCAAAGAAGCGGATACAGGAAACGGCATTAAATTCCCGAAGTGGGCACGTCCATATCTTACCTATGTACTGCCGCTTATTGTACTGTTGATTTTCGTGATGGGTTATTACGATAAATTCTTCAGATAAATATTATTGTAATGTAAATCAAAGGCAAAAGTTCACAGGGCTATTCACTCAAAACATGACCTATGGATTTTTGCCTCAATGTTTATACGGAACAAACACGTCGCCTGTCGGCGACATCATATACAAAAGCCATATGAGGACAGACGTATGCAAAAGAAAAAGAATTTATACAAAAAATCCAAATATTACCGCCGGCGCCAGAAAAAAATCCGGCAGATCTGTATGACCGCAGGTGGTGTCCTGCTGCTGGTGGTACTGCTCCTGATCGTCCGTGGATGTGCAGGAAAGACAAAGAGTGTAAACTCTTCGAATATAAACAACGCAACCGACGAAAATACAACTGGTTCTGCTCTTTCTTCTGACAGCGAAAAGAACGATTCTTCATTTGCCGATGGAGCTAAGCAGACTGCAGAATCTTCCAGTGACAGCTCAGATTCATCTTCTGATTCCGAAAGCAGCGATACTGTTTCAACAAAATCGAAGCACGACACCCCAGTCACCCTTACTATAAGCGTTGTGGGAGACTGTACCCTTGGTACAGATGAAGCCTTCGATTACAGTACCAGCCTGAATGCATATTTTGAAAATTATGGAAAAGAATACTTTTTACAGAATGTAAAGAGCATTTTTGAAGCAGATGACCTGACTATCGCCAACAATGAAGGAACCTTCACAGACAGCAGCAGCCGCGAGGATAAAACCTTCGCATTCAAAGCACCCGCATCTTTTGCAGGAATTTACTCCAGCAGTTCTGTGGAAGCAGTGAACACAGCTAACAACCACAGCCATGATTACGGCGAGCAGAGCTTTCAGGATACCATGGATGCCCTGGATGCCCAGGGAATTGTTCATTTCGGCTATGATGAGACGGCTGTAATGGATATAAAAGGGGTAAAAGTAGGTCTTGTGGGAATCTATGAGTTATACGATCATCTAGAGCGTGAACAGCAGCTGAAAGACAACATTGCCAAGGTAAAAGAAGATGGCGCAGAACTGATCATCGTTATCTTCCACTGGGGAAATGAAAAAGAAACCGTTCCAGACTCCAATCAGACCACACTTGGACATCTTGCCATTGACCTTGGTGCTGATCTTGTGTGTGGACATCATCCTCATGTACTTCAGGGAATTGAAGAATATAAAGGAAAGAATATTGTATACAGCCTTGGAAACTTCTGCTTCGGCGGAAACAGCGCCCCAAGTGACATGGACAGTATGATTTTCCAGCAGACCTTTACCATCTCAAACGACGGCGTAAAAACAGATAATGTAACAAATATCATCCCATGTTCCATCTCCTCCGCTTACGGCTATAACAATTACCAGCCAACGCCTGCTGAAGGGGATGAAAAGACCAGAATTATGGAAAAAATCCAGGAAAGAAGCTCCTGGATCGGATAGAAAAAATATGTTGTTCAGCACCCCCAGAGCGAAAGCTCCGGGGGTATTTTTTGATTATAATATCAGCATCGCATCTCCAAATGAAAAGAACCGATACTTCTCCTGCACTGCCACCTCATAGGCATGCAGAATATTCTCTTTTCCAGCCAGTGCAGACACCAGCATAACCAGTGTGGATTCCGGCAGATGGAAGTTGGTGATCAGACCGTCGATCATCTTAAATTTATAGCCTGGATAGATGAAAATTTCAGTCCAGCCACTTCCAGATTTTAGAACTCCATCCTCACCAGTTGCAGACTCCAGTGTACGGCAGCTGGTAGTTCCAACTGCGATCACACGGCCGCCATTTTTCTTGGTATCGTTGATCAGCTTCGCCTGGTCTTCTTCCACAATGTAAAATTCAGAATGCATGTGATGCTGTTCTACATCATCTACTTTAACCGGGCGGAAAGTTCCAAGACCTACGTGAAGAGTTACATGGGCAATATTTACGCCCTTGGCTTTCACCTGTTCCAGAAGTTCTTTGGTGAAATGCAAACCTGCTGTAGGAGCTGCTGCGGAACCCTCATTCTTTGCATAAACAGTCTGGTAGCGATTCTTATCCTTTAATTTATGAGTGATATATGGCGGCAGCGGCATCTCTCCCAGCTGGTCCAAAATCTCCTCAAAAATGCCTTCATAATGGAACTGGATCAGACGGTTGCCTTCGTCCACCACGTCGATGATCTCGCCCTCTAGAATGCCATCACCAAATGTGATTTTGGCACCTGGACGAGCCTTTTTGCCAGGCTTTACCAGGCATTCCCAGATATCGTTCTCTCTTCTTTTCAGAAGAAGGATTTCGATCACTGCGCCAGTCTCTTCCTTGTGACCGTAAAGCCTTGCCGGAATAACCTTGGTATCATTGATAACCAAAGTATCACCTTCATTCAGATAGTCCAGTATATCCCTGAAATGGCGATGCTCAATACTGCCATCTGCCATAGAAAGATGCATAAGTCTGGAAGAACTTCTGTCCTCCAGCGGATCCTGGGCGATCAGCTCCTGAGGGAGCTCATAGTAAAAATCAGATGTTCTCATCTTTGGATTCCTCCTCTTTCCACTGCTTTTTCAGCTGCCGCACAAAATTCCATTCTTTGTTGGTGAGATCTGCCTTTTTCAGCAGATCCGGGCGCCTTCTGGCTGTACGAATGATAGACTGCTCTCTGCGCCACTTCTCTATATTTGCATGATGACCGGACATAAGAACCTCCGGAACCTTTTTACCATGCCACTCTTCCGGGCGGCTGTACTGGGGATATTCCAGAAGATTTCCTGCAAAGGACTCGGTCTCGCCAGACTCCTGATTGCTGAGCACGCCTGGAACCATACGGGAAATAGAATCCATCATAACCATGGCCGGAAGCTCGCCGCCTGTAAGCACATAGTCTCCGATAGACACATAATCCGTCACAATTTCTTCCAGAACACGCTCATCAATTCCCTCATAGTGACCGCAAAGGAAAACCAGGTCTTCCTCTTTCGCCATGTCTCTTGCCATCTGCTGATTAAACACCTGTCCCTGCGGAGTAAGATAAACTACACGAGGACGCTTCCCGGCTTTCTCGGCAATCGCTTCATAAGCCAGGTAAACCGGTTCTGCCTGCATCAGCATTCCAGCACCGCCGCCGTAAGTATAATCATCTACTTTCTGGTGCTTGTTAAAAGCATAGTCGCGGATATTTATGGCCTCCACAGAAAGGATTCCTGCATTAATGGCACGTCCTGTAATGCTGGTGTTCATTCCATTCCGGATCATTTCCGGAAAAAGGGTCAAAACATGGAATTTCATTTACAAAAGTCCTTTCATCAAATGTACCGTCATCACATTCTCCTCCAGGTCAACATCAAGGATGCATTCCCTGATTGCCGGGAGAAGTACTTCCTGATGATCTGGAAGCTCTACTACGTAAACATCATTGGCTCCTGTTTCCATAACATCTTTCAGGGTTCCGAAATGGGTGTTGTCCTCCAGAACCACTTCCATGCCAATCAGGTCGCCGATGTAATATTCATCTTCATCCAGTTCCTGGGCTTCTTCTCTGGGAACCCACAGGTCTCTGCCTTTGTACATTTCAATATCATTTATATTATCAATCCCGTCAAATTTCAGGATCACAAGATTCTTAAAAAATTTCACGTTACGGATTTCCAGCTTTTTCATCTCTCTGCCAGCATCCAGAATCACGTATTCAAGATCCAGGAAACGCTCCGGATCTGTGGTAGGGAATACTTTTACTTCTCCCCGCACGCCATGAGTGGTGGTAATTACTCCAACCTTTAATAAATCTTCCATTCAAAACTCCTCTACAAAAAACGAATATGTCTGCCGTCCAGGACTTTCATAAGTAAAAACAGGAGCCATGTCTCCACAGCTCCTGCATCCATATATCTTGCTTATCATTGCAGAATATCTACAATCACTTTTTTGCTGCTTTTGGAAGAAGCCGCTTTTACTACGGTACGGATGGCCTTGGCGATTCTGCCCTGACGTCCGATCACCTTACCCATATCAGATGGTCCTACCTTCAGTTCGATAACAACAGCGTCATCCTTTTCTGTTTCGGTAACGACTACTTCGTCCGGATTTTCAACAAGAGATTTTGCAATTACTTCTACTAATTCTTTCATTACACACCTCCCTGATCCCGCCCCGGAGCATATTCAAAAAATGCCCTCATCTGGACGTTACAGAAATACCCCCTGAAAATTGCCGGTTACAGTTCACGACTTTCACAGGAAATACTGTGCAGTCTGAACCATTCTGGCAACCTCTAAGATACTCCTTAAATTATTTCTCGATTCCGGCCTGTTTGAGGATCTTAGCAACAACTTCTGTAGGCTGAGCACCGTTTGCAAGCCATTTCTTAGCTGCTTCTTCGTCAACCTTGCATACACTTGGCTCCTGGTTTGGATCATATGTTCCGATCTCTTCGATACATCTTCCATCACGTTTGCTGCGGGAATCTGCAACAACGATTCTATAGTAAGGTGCTTTCTTCTGTCCCATTCTTCTTAATCTGATCTTAACTGCCATTTTAATTTTCCTCCAATTTACTTTCTCTTTATTAGTTAATTTAATTATTTTATGTTAAAAAGGAAGCTTGAAGCCGCCTCTTTTACCACCCATTTTGCCGCCGCCCATGAGACCCGGCATCTGCTTCATCATCTTCTTGCTCTGCTCAAACTGTTTCACAAGGCGATTGACTTCTGCAACCTCCACACCTGCGCCTCTGGCAATTCTGTTCTTGCGGGAAAGGTTCAGGATTCCCGGATTAGAACGCTCCTGTGGAGTCATGGAAAGAATAATGGACTTGGTTCTGTCCATTGCTTTCTCATCAATCATACTCTCCACATCTTTCATCTTGCTTCCCACACCTGGGAGCATATTCAGGATACTAGAGATTCCGCCCATCTTATTCATCTGTTCAAGGCTGGTAAGATAGTCATTGAAATCAAAATCCATCTTCTTCAGCTTCTTGGACATCTCCTGGGCTGCTTCCTGATCTACGGCTGCTTCTGCCTTCTCGATCAGGCTCATTACATCTCCCATACCAAGGATACGGGATGCCATTCTCTCCGGATAAAACTGTTCCAGATCGGATAACTTCTCTCCCATACCTACATACAGGATTGGCTTACCGGTTACGGACTTGATGGAAAGGGCTGCACCACCACGGGTATCACCATCCATCTTGGTCAGGATCACTCCATCGATTCCAACCTTCTCTGCAAAAGTCTGGGCTACATTGACTGCATCCTGTCCGGTCATGGCATCTACTACAAGGACTGTAGCATCTACCTCAATATTAGCCTTAATATCAGCAAGCTCCTGCATCATATCCTCATCGACATGAAGACGACCTGCTGTATCAATGATCACTACATTCTGCTGATTCGCCTTGGCATGTGCAACAGCCGCCTTGGCTATGTCTACCGGGCTCTGCTTATCACCCATGGTAAAGACTTCCACACCTTGTTTCTCACCGTTTACCTGCAGCTGAGTGATCGCTGCGGGTCTGTAAACGTCACAGGCTACCAGAAGAGGTTTCTTACCTTTCGACTTGATCTTACCTGCAAGCTTGGCTGCGGTAGTAGTCTTACCGGCTCCCTGAAGCCCTGCCATCATAATGACAGTCAGATCATTGCCAGGCTTGATCGGAAGCTCTGTAGTCTCGCTTCCCATAAGATTAACCAGCTCTTCGTTTACAATCTTGATGACCATCTGGCCTGGGTTCAGTCCGTTCATAACGTCCTGTCCAACTGCACGTTCCTGTACAGATTTCGTGAACTTTTTCACGACTCTGAAATTAACGTCTGCTTCAAGGAGTGCCATCTTAACTTCTTTAAGAGCAATCTTAACATCCTCTTCGGTCAGACGGCCTTTGCTTCTCAGCTTCTTAAATACATTCTGAAGTTTATCTGTTAAGCTTTCAAATGCCATGAATTATAACTCCTCTAAAATCACATTGGATATTGCCTCAATATCATCAGCGTGATATCCGGATGCAAGCTCATGTATCTTCTGTACCTGTCCCCGGATATTCACAAACTTCTCCACCAGATGCAGCTTCTCTTCATATCCTTCCAGTGCCTTGTCACAGCGTCTGATCATATCATGTACGCCCTGACGGCTGATATTCAGTTCCTCTGCAACCTCACTTAAAGAATAATCCTCCAGAACTACACTCTCGTAGATCTGCTGCTGTCTCTTCGTAAGAAGCTCTCCGTAAAAATCATAGAGCAAAGTACGTTCCACAAACTTTTCCATTCGTTATCACCTTGGGTATCATACCGTATTTTGTGGTGTGTGTCAAGTGTTTTTTCTTTACATGCAATATTTTTTATATGTCCAAATTTATTATACGCTATTTCTAATTATCTGCCCTTATGTTATACTATAAAAGCTGCCGAGCCTCCAGCAGAAAGGAGGTGAATTCGATGGATAATATTATTGCTCTAATCCTTGTCCCTGTCGCAGTAAATGTAATTAGCTACTGCATTTACAAATGGCTGGACAGAAAAGACAAATAGGCAGCATAACAGCCTAAGGCATAAGCCACCTACATAAACGGAATAGAAAACCCCGGAAGTCTCGCACACCTCCGGGGTTTTCGTTTGCTTTCGATGGACTATTGCTCTAATCCTTAGCTACTATTAGGATATGCCATAACCAACGAAATGTCAACTTAAAATTCACATATTTTACTGACACTTAAAATCCACATATTTTACTGAATCAAACTATCATCATCAAAATAATTAATTCTCATAGAAGCCTTTACATCCTTCAGAGTCTCAGCTGCCTTTGCCTCAGCCACCTTACTGCCCTCTCTTAAAATGTCATAAACATCCGGAATACGCTGTTCCCACATTTTACGGCGCTCGCGGATCGGGCCAAGCTCAGCCTGGAGAACGTTGTTCAGGAACTTCTTAACCTTAACATCTCCAAGTCCGCCTCTCTTATAATGGTCTTTCAGCTCGTCCAGGTTCTGATAATCCGGAAGAAATTCCGGGAAGTATTCTGGTTTGCAGAAAGCATCCAGATAAATAAATACCGGGTTGCCATCAACATTTCCCGGATCCTGAACACGAAGATGATTCGGATCCGTGAACATGGACATAACCTTCTTCTTAACCTCATCTGCCTCATCGGAAAGATAAATGCAGTTTCCAAGAGATTTACTCATTTTTGCCTTACCGTCAATACCTGGCAGACGCAGGCACGCCTTGTTGGAAGGAAGTACGATCTCTGGCTCTGTAAGCGTCTCACCATATACTGTGTTAAACTTGTGTACGATCTCTTTGCACTGCTCCAGCATAGGAAGCTGATCCTCGCCAACCGGAACTGCTGTTGCGCGGAAAGCCGTGATATCTGCTGCCTGGCTGATAGGATAGCAGAAGAATCCAACCGGAATGCTGGCTTCGAAATTACGCATCTGGATCTCAGATTTCACAGTAGGGTTACGCTGAACACGGGCCACTGTAACCAGATTCATATAATAGAAGGTAAGCTCTGTAAGCTCCGGAACCATGGACTGGATGAAAATTGTGGATTTCTCCGGATCAATCCCGCAAGCCAGATAATCAAGTGCTACCTGGATAATATTCTGACGAACCTTCTCCGGGTGCTCTGCGTTATCAGTAAGCGCCTGGGCATCCGCGATCATAATATAAATCTCGTCATAATTTCCGGAATTCTGAAGCTTTACACGCTCAGATAAAGAGCCCACATAATGTCCCACATGAAGACGTCCTGTAGGGCGGTCTCCTGTTAAAATTACTTTTTTCATAGTTTGCTACTCCTTATATTCACCGCCATGCCGATCCTTTTTTAACCAACACAGTTGTACTTATTTATAATCATTTATTTTTCAATTACAGACTTGCGCGAATTACTTTCGGTCTGCATCCGGCAGTCTCCAGTGCTTTCACGATCTGATTCTTATGGTCTGTACCAAACGCCTCCAGAGTGATCTTCAGTTCTACAGCTGCATTACGGTTTGTGCTTACAAACTGGTTATGATCCAGCTTGATAACATTTCCCTGATTCTCTGCAATAATAGAAGCCACACGTACCAGTTCACCAGGCTTATCCGGGATAAGAACAGATACGGTAAAGATTCTGTCACGCTGAATCAAACCATGCTGTACTACAGAAGACATGGTAATCACATCCATATTTCCACCACTTAAAATGGACACAACCTTTTTATTCTTGAAATCAAGATGACGAAGCGCAGCCACTGTCAGAAGTCCTGAATTCTCAACGATCATCTTGTGATTCTCTACCATATCCAGGAATGCAACAATCAGCTCATCATCCTCAACCGTGATGATTTCATCCAGATTCTCCTGGATATATGGGAAAATATGAGAGCCCGGAGTCTGAACTGCAGTACCATCTGCAATGGTGTTTACATGGGGCAGTGTAACAACCTCCCCTTTCTCAAGAGAAGCCTTCATGCAGGCTGCACCTGCCGGCTCTACACCGATTACTTTAATATGAGGATTAAGAAGCTTGGCAAGTGTGGATACACCTGTTGCAAGTCCACCTCCACCGATTGGCACCAGAATATAATCTACAAGAGGAAGCTCCTGAATGATCTCCATGGCAATGGTTCCCTGTCCGGTAGCAACTGCAGGATCGTCAAAAGGATGAATAAAGGTATAGCCCTTTTCTTCAGCAAGCTCCAGCGCATAAGCACAGGCCTCATCATAAACATCACCATGAAGAATAACCTCTGCGCCATACCCTTTTGTACGCTCTACTTTAATAAGCGGTGTAGTGGTCGGCATTACGATCACGGCCTTCACACCGTATTTGTGTGCTGCATATGCCACACCCTGTGCATGGTTTCCAGCGGAAGCTGTGATCAGGCCTTTGCCCCTCTCTTCGTCGGAAAGAGTACTGATCTTATAATAAGCTCCACGCACCTTATACGCACCTGTTCTCTGCATGTTCTCTGGTTTGAAGAAAACCTTGTTTCCAGTGAGTTCAGAGAAATAACTGCTCTTCACCAGCTTGGTCTCCTGGGTTACCTGCTTAACTATTTCTGCCGCTTCTTCAAAACTCTCTAATGTAAGCATTTTTATTTTTCCTCCTGTAGTCTGTGGGGTTAGTTTTCATCCGGACGAATATCAAACAACGCATCCACAAAAGAATTTGCATCGAATTTCTGTAAATCGTCAATGCTCTCACCAACGCCAATATATTTCACCGGAATATCAAGCTCTGACTGGATTGCCACCGCAATACCACCCTTGGCTGTACCATCAAGCTTGGTAAGAATGATACCGGTTACATTTGCCACCTCTGCAAACTGTCTTGCCTGCACAAGTGCGTTCTGCCCTGTCGTTCCATCCAGAACCACCAGAGTTTCCAGATATGCTTCCGGATATTCCTTCTCCAGGATACGGTAAATCTTGCGAAGCTCTTCCATAAGATTCTTCTTATTATGAAGTCTTCCTGCGGTATCACAGATCAGAACGTCTGCATTGCGGGCCTTTGCAGCTGCCACTGCATCATAGACAACTGATGCCGGGTCTGCTCCATCCTGACCGCCAATGATCTCCACTCCTGCCCGGTTCGCCCACTGGGTCAGCTGTTCCCCTGCCGCTGCACGGAAAGTATCCGCAGCACCAAGAATAACCTTTTTGCCCTGGTCCTTCAGCTTTCCAGCAAGTTTTCCAACGGAAGTTGTTTTTCCAACACCATTGACACCAATCACAAGAATAACGGATTTACGGTTTTCAAACTCGTACTCTGTGCTGTCTACCGTCATCTGCTCCTTGATGGTATCAATAAGAAGCTGCTTGCACTCCTTGGGATCCCTGATATTTCGGATTTTCACCTGGTCTTTTAATTTGTCCAGAATGGCTGTGGTGGCATTGATTCCAATGTCACCCATGATCAGGATTTCTTCCAGTTCCTCATAAAAATCATCATCTATTGTTGAATAGCCGGTGAAAAGAGAATCGAATCCTGCCACAATGTTGTCTCTTGTTTTTGTCAGGCCACTGACAAGTCTTTTAAAAAAGCCTTTCTTTTCCTCTGCCATTTCCTCTCCTCCTTTTACTGCGTAAGCTGGTTTTCCACAAGATCAACGGAAACCAGCGTGGAGACGCCTTTCTCCTGCATGGTAATACCATAAAGTCTGTCTGCGGCATTCATAGTACCACGCCTGTGTGTTATTATAATGAATTGCGTGTTCTTCGTCAACTTCTGAAGATAGCCTGCGAAACGGCCTACATTCGAATCGTCAAGTGCCGCCTCGATCTCATCAAGAAGACAGAATGGCGACGGCTTCAGATTCTGGATTGCAAACAAAAGTGCGATTGCAGTAAGTGCCTTCTCACCACCGGAAAGCTGCATCATATTCTGAAGCTTTTTGCCTGGCGGCTGGGAAATAATACGAATTCCTGCTTCCAGAATGTCCACGTCTTCCTCAAGCTCCAGAGTGCCCTTACCGCCTCCAAACAATTCCTTGAAAGCCTTGTCAAACTCTCTCTGGATATCCTGGAATTTCTCCGTAAACTGTTTACGCATTCCCTCATCCAGTTCCTGGATAATGTTCTCCAGCTGTGCCTCTGCGGTTTTCAGATCCTCATACTGTCCGGAAAGGAAAGCATGACGCTCTGAAATCTCCTTATATTCCTCAATTGCATTTACATTAACGTTACCAAGCTTACGGATTTCATCCTTCACCTGGGCAATTTCTTTCTTCATGGCTTTCAGATCGTTCAGCTCTTCTTTTTTGTACTGAAGGGCATTGTTCGGGGTGATCTCATACTCATTCCACATGTAGGAAATCTGAGATTCCCTGTGCTCTTCCAGCTTCTCGATCTGGCTTTTCAGACGGTAACACTCTTTGTCCAGAAGTGAAATCCTGCCGGACAGCTGATCCCGCTTCTCAAAAAATGCCTTGTGGCTGGCATTTTTTTCATCCTTCACACTCTGCCAGCTCTCCATCTGAGCCTTCGCCTTGGTTTCATCCTCTTCCAAAGTCCGGATCACTGCCTCCAGGTTCTCTACAGACTGGCGCTTTCTCTCATTCTCTTCGCCGCCAAGCTCCAGCGTTTCATGAATATCTGCTTCCTCCTGGCGAAGAGCTTCCATCTCATGGGTCAGACGGCCCAGAGTCTCTGCTGCGAAGCTTTCTTTCTGCTGGGCTGTACTTGCTTCCAGACGAAGAGCCTCCAGTTTCCTGGAAACCTCCTGCTCAGAAGCCCTCCAGGTCTCTAATTCTTCCTGTTTATTCTGGATAAAAGTCTCCAGTTCTTTCTCATCCTGCTCAGAAGCCTTCAATTCTTCGGCAATCTTGCTATGATCAGCCTCTGCCTCCTCGATCTGACGGCGGATTTCCATCTGCTCTCTCTGAATCTCTCCGTAGCCAGCCTGGATTTCCTTTGTCTTGGCTTCTACCTGGTTAATGTTCATCTTCGCCGTGTTCTGGGCAACATACTGCTGACGCAGTTTTTCCTGCAGATCTGCAATGGTGTCACGCATAACATTGCGCTTGCTTCGATTATCATTAATAGCAGTCTGCATGTCATCCATGTCTTTTCGAAGAGCCTTCACACTGGATTCCAGTTCTTCGATCTCACGGCGGCGGCCAAGAAGGTTGCTGTTATTCTTAAAAGAACCGCCTGACATAGAACCGCCCGGACTGAAGGATTCACCCTCCACAGTTACCATACGAAGACTGTGCCGGTACTTTCGCGCAATGGCAATGGCATTGTCAATGTGATCCACCACAAGCACACGACCCAGAAGATAAGTAGCAAGTCCAACATACTCCGGACCTGTAGTTACCAGTTCACTGGCAAGCCCGATCACTCCCGGCTCCTGCAGCGCATCCCTCTGGGTAAAACCACTTCTGGTATTGATACTGTTAAGCGGAAGGAACGTAGCACGGCCGAAACGGTTTTTCTTCAGAAATTCAATCATGTGCTTGGCAGTCTGTTCATTGTCTGTGACAATGTTCTGAATACTTCCGCCAAGAGCCGTCTCAATGGCGATCTCATACTCCTTATTTACCTGGATCAGATCCGCTACAACACCCTTAATTCCCGGTACCCGGTCCTTCTGTTCCATTACACGGCGGATACTGTTTCCGTATCCGTCATAGCGCTCTGTAATATTTTTCAAAGATTCCAGCCTGGAAGCCTCACGGTGATATGCGCTCTGGCCGATTTCCATCTGGCTGTTCTGTTTCTTTAATTCATCTGTAATTTTATGTACTTCATTATCCAGGCGCTGACACTCTGCATTCATGTCCTGGATAAGTGTGGTAATTCCCTGAAACTTCTCCTTTGCCCTCTCCAGCTCGCTCTGCTGCTGGGCTTCCTCTGTTTTCAAATGAAGCTGTCTCTGACTGATTCCCGCTTTACGGATATCGATCTGCTCCATCATGGTATCGAAACGCTGGGCTTTTCCCTTGGTAGTGGCACGGGTATTGAGAAGCTCGATAATCTCGTTCTTGCCATTCTCCACTGCCTGGGAGCACTCTTCGATCTGTGCCTGAATATTGGAAATCCGGTCCTCTTCTGCCTCCTGGCGCTTCCTTGCTTCCAGAAGAGCTGCATGGAGCTGGGATTTCTCCGCCTCCTGACTCTCCAGAGACTCCTGGCGTTCCTTCAGGTCCGCCTCAATGGACTGCAGACGGCTCTTGTAATGCTCTTCACTCTGCACTCCGGACAAAATCTGTTCCCGAAGTACCTTGGTCTCGCCATCCAGCTGCTGCCTGCGGATTGCCTTATTCTGCGTCTCTTCACGCAGCTGATCCATCTGGGAATTCAACTGTTCCAGTTCCTCTTCAAGACGGTCATATTCCACTTTTGTCTGCTCGTAGGCCTTCTGATTCTCCTCCAGCTCCTCAGCGGCCCTGGTATTCTTGGTATCCAGCTCTTTTAATTCACGGCTGGTCTCCTCGTTTTCCAGAAGAAAACTGTTCACATCCAATTCCCGCAAAGTGTCTCTTTTGGCAAGATAAATTCTGGCTGTCTCGGACTGGCGCTCCAAAGGACTCAATTGTCTGGTAAGCTCACTTAAAATATCGGTAACACGCACCAGATTTCCCTGTTCGTCCTGCAGCTTCTTAATGGTAGTTGCCTTTCTTCGCTTAAACTTTACGATTCCGGCAGCTTCGTCAAAAAGCTCACGGCGCTCTTCCGGCTTACCGCTTAAGATCTTATCGATCTGTCCCTGCCCGATGATGGAATAGCCCTCTTTCCCAATACCGGTATCGTAAAACATCTCATTAATATCCTTCAGACGACAGGCACTTCCATTAATAAGATATTCACTTTCACCGGAACGGTAAAGTCTTCGGGTAACCGTAACCTCATTAAAATCAACCGGAAGCTTGTGATCGCTGTTATCCAGAGTAATGGCAACAGAAGCAAAGCTAAGGGGCTTTCTGGTCTCCGTGCCGGAAAAAATAACATCCTGCATGTTTCCGCCTCGAAGCTGCTTGGCGCTCTGTTCTCCAAGGACCCAGCGGACCGCATCACCTACGTTGCTTTTCCCACTGCCGTTGGGGCCAACGATTCCCGTAATTCCATTATGAAATTCGAAATTGATTTTCTGTGCAAAGGACTTAAACCCGTGCACTTCAATATTTTTTAAATACATGTATTCGAATCCTTGTTATTATTTTCTCATCTTCCGGATAGCCTGGTAAGCAGCTTCCTGCTCGGCAGCTTTCTTGGTATGTCCTACTCCGGTACCCATCACATGACCGCTGACAAGCACATCCACGGTAAAGCTTTTATTGTGATCCGGGCCTTCTTCTTTTATCAGATGGTACTCCACAAGATGGGTTCCCTTCTCCTGTACGATTTCCTGCAGGATGGTCTTGCTATCATAAAAGAGCTGTTTGTTCTCAAGATCGTTCAGAATGAATTTCAGAACAAACTCCTTTGCGCTAGCAAAACCACCGTCCAGATAGATAGCTCCAAGCAGAGCCTCTGTTGCATCGGAAACAATAGAGTCACGGTTTCTTCCACCAGTCATGTCCTCACCTTTTCCAAGGAGCAGATACTGCGGCAGTCCGAAATCTCTTGCACAATAAGCAAGACTGGGTTCGCAAACCAGGCTGGCTCTCTTCTTGGTCAATTCGCCCTCTGGAATCTGGGTGAATTTCTTATAAAGAAAATCACTGCTGATCAGCTCCAGAACTGCATCTCCAAGAAACTCCAGACGCTCGTTGCAGCCTGCCTTACCAAGCTTCTTCTCGTTTGCATAGGAACTATGTGTCAGTGCAAGGATCAGAAGGTTTCTGTTCCTGAACTCATAACCGATCCGGTTCTCCAATGCTTTTAACTTTTTTTCCATGATAAACTTCCTTCCCTCTGACTAGCTGGCAGACCCCCGGCAGGTCTTTGCCGAAGAGTCTGCTGCAATGCATGGATGATCATGCTTTTTCTGGTGTCTCTTCCACCATATGGGCAGCGATTTTCTCATTGATTTTCTGCTGTCTGAACTGAACACACTGAAAAATAGCGTGGCGGATTTCAACCGCCCTGGCACTGCCGTGTGTCTTCACAACCAGTCCCTTAAGACCCAGAAGAGGAGCTCCGCCGTACTCACTTGCATCAAATGCCTTCATGGTTTCTTTGACGGCCGGTTTCACCAGAAGAGCTCCAACCTTGCTGCGGGTGTCTTTCATAAGGCCGGTTTTAAGCATCTTCATAAAGGTACTTCCAAGTCCTTCATAAAGCTTCAGGATCACGTTCCCGACAAAAGCCTCGCAGACAATCACATCTGCATAACCAGCCGGAATATCCCTTGCTTCAATACTTCCAATAAAATTGATCCCCGGGCATTCCTTCAAAAGAGGGAACGTCTCCTTCACAAGGGCATTTCCCTTCTCCTCCTCTGCACCAATGTTTACAATGGCAACACGAGGGTTCTTGATTCCAACCACGTCTTCCATATAGATGGAACCCATCTTCGCAAACTGTACCAGATGCTCTGGTCTGGCATCTACGTTCGCACCGCAGTCAATAAGAAGTGACACACCATTCTGGGTAGGAATCAAGGGTGCCAGCGGCGGACGCTGTACTCCTTTGCTTCTTCCTACGATCACCTGACCACCTACTAAAATGGCGCCTGAGCTTCCAGAGGAAACAAATGCTTCTGCTTCCTGCTTCTTCACAAGATTCAGTCCTACCACAATGGAAGAATCTTTCTTCTTACGGATTGCCAGAACCGGAGGCTCTGCTGTCTCGATCACCTCTGTGGTATTCACGATCCGGATTCTTTCCTTGGGGTAATTCTGAAATTTACTCAGCTCATTCTCAATTACATCCTGCCTGCCGGTAAGGATCACATCAATGTCTTCCCTCTCGGTAACAGCCTCTACAGCTGCTTTCACTGGTTCTGCCGGAGCGTTGTCTCCGCCCATGGCATCTACTACAACTCTAACTGTCTCTGCCATATTTTTCTCCTCTTCGGATATTCTTCAATACTGTAATCTGGTAATGTGAAAACATCCATTATAAACGGGATACGCAAAACACAGCCCTGTTCAACAGCTCCGCCATACCAGAGCATGTTTGAAAAAGGCTACAAGGTACACTATCCCGAATAATACTATTCTACTTTATCTGCCCCCTCTTAGTCAATAGGGAATCAAAGAAAGGTTTCGGACCCAAAGACTGTGGTTGACGAAGCTTCCAATCTCCGCTATACTCTCACTGGGAGCAGATAGGTGCCGGTGTGCCTCCTGGTCTTCAAAACCAGTGTGGGGCGCTAATCCCGTCCCGGATGGGTTCGATTCCCATATGTTCCCGCCAAAAACGTACCCAGCTTTCCATTCTTACTCTTCTCATTGAGACCGGTCTGTCTGCTGCAAGTTTCGTTTTAATACTCTTCCTCCATTTTCCATAACTGTAATCCGCTCTCTGTCAAACCCCTCCAGCAGTATGATCGCACATTTACGGGATATTCCCAGACGGTCACGAAAATCTCCAGTCTGGATCATACCCTTTTCTTTAAATAACTGATATACCATATCCAGAGCTTTCTGCCGTATTTCCCAGTGCATATAATGCTTCTCGTCAAACCGTACAAGAACACCGTCCCGCACCATGGCAAAAAATACTTCTGAAAAATCCCGCTCACCGGAAAATACTTTCTTCACTTCATCTGTCAGCGGAGGCATAAAGCCCGATTTCAGATATAATTCCTGCAGTTGCAGAAAGACAGAATTCCCACACATTTCTTCTGTTATTTTTCCTGCAGCATGTGCTTTTTTTCTTTCCTTTCCAGTACATGCGTAACGAACGGCAACATCTGCATTCTGTCCTTTTTTCCTTTTTACCCCATTGGGATTCAGCACAACTCCACCGCCGATGGTTTCTACCGGCGAATAAAATCTTATAACAAAATGATCCCCTGCTTTCATTGCCGTCATCTGCTCCATCCGAAGCTGGACTACGGCCTCTTCACCGGGCTTCAGCACTGCTCTGTCAAACAGAATTATTTTACACACCAGTTCTGCTGCCCCATGATAAAGATGAACACGGGTACCGCTTTTTAAAGAACGCTGTCCTGATTTCAACAGCTGCAGCCGTACATCTGCGATCATGGTACCTTCCATACTTCCTGCTGTTGCCAGGATTTCTCCCCGGGAGATCTGCTCTTTTCCAATTCCCGGAAGGTTCACTGCCACCCGCTGTCCCGGAACAGCTTCGGATACTTCCTGTCCATGCACCTGAATTCCTCGGATTTTTACCCTTTCAGCTCTGGGATAAAGCATGGCGTCATAATTCAAGCCTAAACTGCCATCAAGCAGCGTCCCGGTCACTACAGTTCCAAAACCCTTTAAAGAAAATACACGATCTATGGGCAGGCGAAACGCAGATGCTTTCGTACCCATTCTGCCTGTGCAGCTGTCACTTTCATTTCGGGAAAGATTCTGATTTTCCGTGGTTTTTCCGGCTGTGCACAGTTTCCACAACACCCTGCGCAGTTCCTCAATCCCACGCCCATCCACAGCACTGGTCACTACCACATCCGCATTTTCCAGAAACGTTCCCTCTGCAAATTCCCTGATTTCCTGGTCAAGTCCCTTTTTCCATTCCAGGTCACCTTTGGTGAGCACAAGCACACCCTTTCGAATACCAAGCAGGGAAAGTATTGCCAGATGTTCCCTGGTCTGAGGCATAACTCCCTCATCTACTGCGATCACTACCATGGCAATATCAATTCCGCCAGCTCCAGCCAGCATATTCTTTATAAACCTTTCATGGCCTGGCACATCAATAATCCCGGCTTCCCTGCCATCCGGAAATTTCAGAAACGCAAAACCATTTTCAATTGTAATCCCCCGCCTTTTTTCCTCTGCCAGGCGATCCGTATCCGTGCCTGTCAGCGCCTTGACCAGCCAGGTTTTACCATGATCAATATGTCCGGCAGTACCTATGATCCTGTACCTTTTTTCTTCCATATCTTTTTCATGCCCCATTTTGTTCGAACAATCCCACTATTTCCTTTCCAAATAAACAGCGCGAAGAAGCCACTTCTCCGCGCCATGTTTACGTTTATAACAATATTGTCTTTTTTCTGTTGTTTAGAAATATAATTCAGTAATTTAATAACATTATTCTACAGTAACAGATTTTGCCAGGTTTCTCGGCTTGTCCACATCCAGGCCCTTCGCTACGCTGACATAATATCCCATCAGCTGCAGCGGAACAATTGCAAGGCTGGTTGTGAAATACTTCTCCGTCTTGGGGACATATACGGAGAAATCAGCGGTATCCTCAATACTGTAATTGCCATAGCTGGTCAGTCCCATCAGATAAGCACCACGGCTCTTTACCTCAACCATATTGCTCAGTGTCTTCTCAAAAAGATCCTTCTGCGTCATCACACCAATCACCAGAGTACCATCCTCTACAAGGCTGATAGTTCCGTGCTTCAGCTCACCTGCTGCGTAAGCCTCAGAATGAATATAACTGATCTCCTTCATCTTCAGGCTTCCTTCCATGCTGATAGCATAGTCAATTCCTCGTCCGATGAAGAAAATATCATGGGCATTTGCATACTTGCTTGCAAACCACTGGATACGCTCCTTATCATCCAGAACACGGCTGATCTTGTCCGGCAGGGTTTCCATCTCAGCAAGCAGACGGGTCACATTCCCCTCCTCAAGCTTTCCCTGGACAAAAGCACTCTGGATAGCCAGCAGATACATGGCGATCAGCTGGGTGCTGTAAGCCTTGGTGGTGGCAACCGAAATCTCAGGTCCCGCATAAGTATATAACGTATAATCGCTCTCTCTTGCAATACTGGAACCTACAACATTGACTACGCTAAGTACCGGAACATTTCTATCTCTGGCAAGACGAAGAGCAGCCAGACTGTCTGCGGTCTCTCCAGACTGGGAAATAATAACCACCATGGAATCCTCCACAAGGATCGGATCACGGTAACGGAACTCAGAAGCCACATCCACCTCAACCGGGATCTTCGCCATGGATTCGATCACATATTTGCCAACCATGCCAACATGGTAAGCAGAACCACAGGCAATGATATAGATTCGCTTAAGAGAAGCCAGTTTCTCATCTGTAAGCCCTGTCTCAGAAAAATCAATGTGTCCCTCTTTTACATAAGCGCCAATGGTGTCCTGAACGGCCTTCGGCTGCTCATGGATCTCTTTCAGCATAAAGTGCTCATAGCCGCCCTTCTCAGCAGCAGCTGCATCCCACTGGATCTCCACAACGTCTTTCTCAATCTCTTCACGGTCGATATTGTAGAAATGGATCTCATCACGGGAAAGCTCCGCAATTTCAAGATTGCCGATATAATAAACTCTTCTGGTCTGATCCAGGATCGCAGGAACATCAGAAGCGATAAGGCTTCCGTTCTCGCTCTTTCCAATGATCAGCGGACTGTCCTTGCGGGCTGCAAACAGTTTGCCCGGATAGTCCTTGAAAATAACACCAAATGCATAAGAACCGCGGATACGGAGCATTGCTCTGGAGATTGCTTCCAACGGAGTTCCGGTTTTCTTATAGTAGTAATCTACCAGCTTCACAGCCACTTCTGTATCTGTCTGTGAATAGAACGTATAACCGGAACGAAGAAGCTTCGCCTTCAGCTCCTGATAATTCTCGATAATTCCATTATGAACAAGTACTACGGACTTATCATCTGTACAATGAGGATGGGCATTTGTCTCAGAAGGCTCTCCATGAGTCGCCCAGCGGGTATGACCGATACCGCAGGTACCCGGTACGGCTGAACCGCCGTCTGTCTTCTCGATCAAAGTTTTCAGACGCCCTTTCGCCTTTACGATTGCGATCTTATCAGCTGCCTCGTTTCGAACTGCGATACCTGCTGAATCATAGCCTCTGTATTCCAGCTTGGAAAGGCCTGTCAGCAAAATCGGTGCCGCCTGTTCATCTCCTACATAACCAACAATTCCACACATAAAATTTCCTCCTCAGTCTCAGTCTTAATCATTCTCCTCGTTTTTCTCCTGGCCAGCTGTCTTCTGCCATGCCTCAACCCCTTCTGTATTTTCCT
>OHAU01001890.1_pt1 | contig 22162 bp, 12 predicted proteins | sample 1577181 | NCBI WGS metagenome assembly OHAU01 (sample SAMEA3541472, study PRJEB24748) | human gut metagenome | biome: human gut; feature: human-associated habitat; material: faeces | place: China | collected 2012 | reverse complement strand
TATTATCTGGAACCGGGCAACGGTAACATGGTAACCGGCTGGAGAAAAATCGGCGGAACCTGGTATTATCTGAATCCGGGAAATGGCGATATGGCGCAGGGCTGGAAAAAGATTGGGAATGTCTGGTATTATCTGGAGCCGGGAAATGGTGGCATGGCAACGGGCTGGAGAAAAATCGGAAGTACCTGGTATTATCTGAATCCGGGAAATGGCGATATGGCAACGGGCTGGACAACCATTGGAGGAACCCGATATTACATGAATCAGGATGGAGCCATGGTAGAAGGCTGGTCACAGCAAAATGGAACCTGGTATTACCTGAAACCGGGCAGCGGAAACATCGCGACCGGATGGTTAAAACTGGGTGCAACCTGGTATTATCTGGCGAGTGACGGAAAGATGCTGACAGGTTTCCAGAACATCGGCGGATCCAAGTATTATCTGAATACAGGCAGTGGAGCCATGGCAGTAGGCTGGCTGCAACTGGGCAGTGACTGGTATTATATGAACGGTAGCGGTGCCATGTTGACAGGCTGGCAGAAAATCGGAAGTACCTGGTATTATCTGAATCCGACGACCGGTAAGATGGCAACAGGTTGGACAACCGTTGGAGGAAGTAAATATTATATGAACGGCAGCGGTGCCATGCTGACGGACTGGCAGAATATTGACGGTTCAGAGTATTATTTTTACAGCAGTGGCGCCATGGCGGTAAGTACAGTCATCGGCGGTGTTGAAATCGGAGCAGATGGAAAAGCATCGAGAACAGAAAGTCAGGCGGTTGGGACTCTGACCAAGTTTTTGAAAACAATGATTCAGCCGGTAGGTAACACCCTGTATGTATGGGGTGGCGGTCATGACGCCTGGACAGACGGAGACGGACTGCGTATCGGTATGAACCCGAAGTGGAAACAGTTCTATAACCAGCAGGGAGCTTCGTATAATTATACGAAACATCGATATGAGTATCAGAATGGTCTGGACTGTTCCGGTCTGGTCAGCTGGGCTGTCTACAATACATATAATACGAAATCAAACCAGAAAGAAACGGCATACAGTTCAACATCTACCGGATTCCCGGCTTATCTGACCAACAAAGGTTTTGGATCGCACGGAAAAGTTTCCGGTGGAACATTTACACCTGGTGACGTGGTAAGTATGACCGGTCATGTGTGGGTTGTTCTTGGCATGTGTTCGGATGGAAGTCTGGTGATCGTTCATGCGACGCCACCGGTAGTTCAGATCAGCGGTACGGTCAATACAGCAGGAAGCACGAACAGTGAGGCTGTAAAACTGGCAAAGGCATATATGAAGAAATATTATTCAGATGCAGCCGGCAAATATAATCTGTGTATCGCAAGTAAAGCATATGTGAATAACGTAGACCGTTTCCATTGGTCCTCCAGTAGTATGAGAGATCCGGATGGACTGCGTAATATGACGGCAGCACAGGTACTTGAAAAATTGATTGGACCGCAATAAGAAAATTACAAAGAAAAAAGATGGCTGACGACAACCATTTTTTTTCTTTGTCTGGTGTAACTATGCCAACAACGAATGATTAACGTCTTTTCTGAATCAGGGAAACAGTAAATGTAATTATTCAGTAGCCACTGTACCGCAAGGTGTTTTGGCATGAATATGCCAAAATCCCGAGACATACAAGCCAAAATGCCATCACCGAAGGTGATTTTAAATGCATTTTGGCTCGTAACTGTGAAGGTACTGAATAGTTACCAGTAAATGAACTTTAGATTCTATGAATTGAAATGAGTTTAGCATAGAGGGGTTGCAGAAAAAAAGGTTTTGTGTTAATATGTTAAGGAATGTAAAGAGAATATTTCGTAAATATTACGAGAGTATATAACACAATGTAAAACCATAAAAGGAGAAATGTATGAAAAAAAGAATCCTTTGTTTAACATTAGGATTAATGCTGACAATTTCACAGGCAGTACCTGCAGGCGCTGCATCCAGAAAAGATCAGTTAAAACAGGATAAGGCAGCAGCACAGAGTCAGCTTGCAGCTCAGGAGTCCAAAATCAATAATCTGGAAGACCAGAAACAGACACTTTCCGCTGAGATCGATCAGCTGGATTCAGATCTGGTAAATATTATGGTTGAGATTGAGATTCTGGATGGTGAGTTATCCGATAAAGAAGCGCAGATCGAGCAGACCAAAGCAGATCTGGCAGTGGCAGAAGAAAATAAACAGAAACAGTATGAAGCCATGAAGAAGAGAATCCAGTATCTGTATGAAAAGGGTGGAGATGATGCATGGGCACAGATGCTGTTCCAGGCATCGGACTTTACCAGTCTTCTGAACCAGGCAGAATATGTACAGCAGATGTATGACAGTGACAGAAACAGTCTGGAAGAGTTCAAAGAGACTGTACAGCAGGTAAAAGACCTTGGGGATCAGTTGGACAGCGAGAAAGCAGAACTGGAAGAGATGAATCAGGAATACCAGAACCGTCAGGCGAGTATGCAGACACAGCTGGAAGAGAAGAAAGCAACATCCAGTGACTATGATGCGCAGATCGCACAGGCACAGAGCCAGGCAGCTCAGTATACAGAACTGATTCGCCAGCAGAATGCGGAGATTCAGAAGATCGAAGAAGAAGAAAAGAAGGCAGCTGAGGAAGCAGCAAGAAAAGCAGCAGAAGAGGCGGCAAAGAAAGCCCAGGAAGAAGCTGCAAAAAAAGCTCAGGAAGAGGCAGCAAAGAAAGCAGCAGCAGAGGCCAGCAAAAAAACTTCCTCCTCCAGCAATGCGTCTACAGGAACTACAAGCTCTTCAACAAGTAATAAATCAACTATAAGTACCGGTAACACAAGTACAGCTGGTACAAGTACAGGAAGCAGTTCTTCGACAGCTGCAAAAGACAACGGAAGTTCTTCTTCATCCAGCAGCTCTTCAAGCAGCTCCAGCGTATCATACAACCCGACAGGACAGTCCGTGGTTAATTACGCGTGCCAGTTCGTAGGCAATCCATATGTATGGGGTGGTACAAGCCTGACAAACGGAGCTGACTGTTCCGGATTTATTATGAGTGTATATGCGAAGTTTGGTGTATCCCTTCCGCATTCTTCCGGAGCCATGGCAGGCTGTGGTCGTGGAGTTTCCTACTCTGAGGCAATGCCTGGAGATATTATCTGCTATGCAGGTCATGTAGCAATCTACATGGGCGGTGGACAGATCGTACATGCAAGTAACGCAAAAGACGGTATTAAGATCAGCGGAAACGCTGCGTACAGACCGATCGTTGCAGTTCGTCGTGTGCTGTAATCAGAATAATAGTAAAAATTATGAGAGTCGTATCTGAAAAGGATATGGCTCTTTTTTTGTTTTCAATAATCTATTCTGCTTTAACGTGGCATTTTATTGTAGTTCCGAATTTGACAAAATAAATGATGGAATCAACACAAAAGAACGAGCCGACAAAAAAACGAATCGTTATAATTAGAATAAAAGAGACTGAGACAGTCTGTATGCAGACGGAATAGGATACATTGCCGGAAGGAGGCAGATAATGAAGAATCGAAAAAAACGGCTTATGAAGATCGGAGCTGTCATAGCGGTGATTGCAGTTGCAGGAATTGCCGGCGGAGTCGTTATATGCAAGGGTGCCAATCGATTCGAGCTGACAGTAGCCGGGGATCTAATCAGTAAAGAAGAGTATGTGAACTGCATGAATTCCGTGGAATACGACACCAAGATACAGATCCAACAAGATTATGATGCCGTATACGGAACGGATTTCTGGGAAAAGCAATACGACGGACAATACGGCTATGAGATCCTCGCCCGGAATACAGTCGAGCAGTTGAAATACATCCATGCAGTATATGATCTTGCCGAAGAAAACGGAGATGTGGCAGACAGCAGCTACGAGGCTCTGGAAAAGCGCTGGAAGGACGGCAATGCAGAGCGGAGTGAGAAAGTAGAAAAAGGCGAAGTGGTCTACGGACTGAAGGAGTATACGTTTCAGCTGTATCTGGACTATGAGCTCAGTACTCTGAAAGAAAAATACTGCAACGATACCTCACGGGAGGGTATGCAACTGACGGAAGACGAGGTTCTTCAGCACTACCAGAGTCGCGACTGGATATTTGGAGGCAGTGAAGAGAACGCTGACCTGGAAACAGCAAGAATAGCAGTCGAAAGAGAACTGCGTGAACAGAAATACGATGATATGATCACGCAGCGTGAAAACGGTTCTCAGGTGGAAGGAAACATGAAAGATGTGAACCGATACACCTTGAAGAATATACAATAATGGAAGGAGAAAAGGTATGAAGAAAAGATGGATGAGCGGTACGTTGGCACTTCTGCTTGCAGGAACAACAGTCGCATCAATGATGCCTGCAGTATCTGTTAAGGCTGAGGGAAATACCGTAAATGGAACAACATATTATGTTGATTCCAAAGGGGGAGACGATAGCAATGACGGAACAGCAGAAGGCAAGGCGTTCCGGACACTTGACAAAGTAAATGCACTTGACCTTGAGCCGGGAGATACAGTGCTTCTGAAAAAAGGATCTGTGTTTGAGGATCAGGCTCTTACGTTTACAAAAGAGGACAGCGGTACTGCAGAAGCACCGGTAAAAGTATCTACCTATGGAGAGGGAAACAGACCACAGATCAATACAAATGGTCATGGCTTATGGGAGTTAAACTATGGTACTCCGCTGGATAACCAGAACCATAAATGGAAAGGTACTGTATCTTCCAGTATTTTAATTGAAGATGCTGAATACCTTGAAATCGAAGGTCTGGAACTGACCAACGACAGAAAGAGTGCAACCGATACCGAAAAAGATAAAGAGTATAATGATGCATACGCAATGGACAGAACCGGTGTTGCCGGAGTTGCAAAAGACAATGGAACTGTAGATCATATCGTATTAAATGATCTTTATATCCATGATGTAACAGGAAACGTTTATAACAAGCATATGACAAACGGCGGTATCTATTTCATCGTTGCAAAACCAACGAATGAAGGCGAAACCGGAATCGCAAGATACAATGATATCCAGATCAGAAACTGTTCTCTGGATACTGTAAACCGTTGGGGAATTGCAGTCGGATATACCTATCAGTGGAGACAATTCACAACAGGTGCATTGTCAGATGCAACAATGGCAAAATATGCTTCATCCAATGTTGTGATCGAGAACAACTACCTGAACCATGTAGGTGGAGATGCCATCACAACCATGTATCTGGACAGACCGATGGTTCAGTACAATGTGTCAGAGAACGCATCAGAGCAGATCAATTTCAAAGACTACTCAAAGAATCAGCCAAGTCTTGATGCAAATGGTAATGTAAACGGTACACAGGGCGTTGGAGCAGGACGAGTGGCAGCAGGTATCTGGCCATGGAAATGTAAAAATGCAATCTTCCAGTACAACGAGTGCTTCAGAACATTGAATGCTTCCAATGGTAACGGCGATGGACAGCCCTGGGATGCTGACTATGGTGACGGAACAAACTACCAGTACAACTACAGCCATGGTAATACAGCAAGTACCATTATGTTCTGTGGCGGAGAGTCCATTAACAATACATTCCGCTACAATATCAGCCAGTATGAAGATATGGGACCTCTGGATCCGGCCGGTAACTCTGGGAACTGCCAGGTTTATAACAATACGTTCTATATCAAAGAAGGTCTCAACACCATCTGGCACAGAAGCCATGGCAACGGCGGTCCTGTAGATATGGAAAATAATATTTTCTACTTCGCAGGTAATACACCGGTTACAGTAAACGACTGGAATCCTAGCGGAAATAAGACCTTCAGCAATAACTTATATTACAACGTAAGCACCTATCCGAATGATGCAAATGCTGTAAAAGTGAATGCAGGGACAGAAGTACTTGTGAATCCAGGTTCCGGTCCGGATTCTGTAGCGACAGATAAGAGCGCAAGAAGACATGAAGATCCAACCGCTACAACAGTATTTGACGGATACAAACTTGCAGAAAACTCTCCTGCAATCAATGCCGGTAAAGTAGTGGTTGACAGAAATGGTTATACCATCGATCATGACTTCTTCGGTCACAAGATCACAGCAGTACCGGAGATCGGAGCAGCAGAAAGTGATGCAGTGGCAGCACTTGTACTGAGATCCAATGTGTATACTGTTTCCGGAACAACCGTAAGTGACCTTCCGAAAAATACAACAGTAGAAGACTTCCTTAAAAACGTTATCATCGATGCAGGTGTTACCGTTACGATCAAAGAGGGTGAGAAGGAACTTACTGCAACAGATATCGTAAAAGGAGGAGCAACAATCACTCTTTCTTATGAAGGAATGGAAAGTGTCACTTATACAGTTGTTGCAAGTTCTGATAAAGAATTAAAAGATTGTTACTATGAAGTAAAAGGAACAACCATGAGCGTTCCTTATACAGACAAAAATCCGGCTACCGTAAAAGAGGTAAAAGCAAATATCACAGTAGCAGACACAGCAACGGTTTCTGTATTAAACGGTGAAAACGAACTGGCAGATACAGATAACGTAGTAGCAGGAATGATTCTTCGTATCACTGCTGAAAACGGAGATACAAACGATTATATAATCGCTCAGAAAAATACATACAACTGGACTTTAGATTATGTAAATGGACAACAGGGAAATGTCTGGTTCGGCCAGATGAAAAGAGGAACCGGCGACTGGGCAAATATGACAGAAGTTGACCACGATAGATGGCCAAACTGGGCAGTAAATACTTATTATGGTCCTGGTATTGATGCACCACAGGGAACAATTACAACAACAAATCCATCTGTTCACGGTTTACTTTCTGCACCGCCAAGCACAGATATCTCTACTGCAATGGCATATCGAGTACCGAAGAGCGGAACCGTTACGTTCAATGTAAAAGATGACGAGCCATACCTTCGTCAAAATGGAAATGCAAACGGAACTGTTACCTTAGGTCTCTATGTAAATGGCACAGAGAAGAAGAGTGTAACGCTTGCAAATAGTAAAGAGAAAGTGGGAGATTGGGAAAAACCGGAAGAGTTTGAAGTGGCTCAGGGTGACATCATCCGTGTAGTAGTAAAATGTAACGGAAACCCAAGCAAACCATCTGCTCATATTACACCGATTATTACTTACGTGGATAAAGCTGCTGCAGATAAAGAAGCCCCAACAGTTCCGGCTGATGTAAAAGCAACAGAAGTAACAGTGACAACTGCAAAAATCACATGGAGCGAATCCACCGATAATGTAAGTGTAGCCGGATACAATGTCTATGTAAATGAAACAAAAGTAAATGATGCACTTGTAACAGGTACTGAATACAGTTTAACAGATCTTACCGCAGCTACGGAGTACAGTGTAACTGTAACAGCAGTGGATGCAGCAGAAAATGAATCTGCAAAATCCGAAGCGGTGGTATTTACAACAGAAGCAGAAAAAGATACCCAAGCGCCAACTGCACCAACAGACGTAAAAGCAACAGAAGTAACCGAAACAACCGCAAAAGTTACATGGAGCGAAGCGACCGATAATGTAGGTGTCGTTGGATATAACGTATACTTAAATGAAACAAAAGTAAATGACGCACTTGTAACAGGTACTGAATATGCGTTAACCGGGCTTACAGAAGCAACCGAATACACAGTAAGAGTAACTGCAGTGGACGCAGCAGACAATGAATCTGAAAGATCCATTGTAGATACATTTACAACTCTGACAACAGTAGATACCGAAGCACCAGGTGTACCAACGAATGTATCTGCAACAGATGTGACACAGACAGGAGCAAAAGTTACCTGGAGTGCATCTGCAGACAATGTAGGCGTCGTTGGATACAACGTATATGTAGGTGAAGGAAAAGTAAATGATACACCTGTAACAGCTACAGAATATGCATTAACCGGACTTACAGCAAATACAGAGTATACAGTAAGCGTAAGCGCAGTGGATGCAGCAGGCAATGAATCTGCAAAATCTAAAGCAGCAACATTTACCACATTAGAAGCAGAAGAAGAAAAAGATACCGAGGTACCAGGCGTACCAACGAATGTATCTGCAGCAGATGTGACACAGACAGGAGCAAAAGTTACCTGGAGTGAAGCAACAGACAATGTAGGTGTAGCAGGATACAACGTATATGTAAATGAGGCAAAAGTAAATGAGGAACTTGTAGCAGGTACTGAATTTGCACTGACAGGGCTTACAGAAGCAACTGAATATACAGTAAGAGTAAGTGCAGTGGATGCAGCAGGAAATGAATCTGCAAGATCTGAAGCAGCGACATTTACGACATTAGAAAGTGAAAAACCGGCTCCGGAAAAACCATCCGCTCCTACGAATGTAAAAGTATCTGAAATTACTCATACCACAGCAATCGTTACCTGGGAACCGGCTGCAGAAAGAGCGATGGCACCTGGATACAATGTATATCTGGATGATAAAAAACAGAATGAATTGCCTATAGAAGGAACAGAGTACAAGTTGACTGGCCTTAAGGTAGGAACCAGATACAATGTAGCTGTAACAGTAGTAGATGTAGATGGAATAGAATCTGACAGAACAGAAGAAGTAGAAGATACATTTATAACAAAGGCAGATAAAGATAAACTGCAGGAGACCGCAAAAGATGTAGACAAAGTTCTGGAAAACAAAGGAAACTATACAGAGGAATCTCTGAAAAATCTGGAGGAAGTCTACAAGAAGTATCAGGAAGTACTGAATGGTGACAATGTAACTCAGGAAGAAGTAGAAAAAGCAAATGCCGAAATCAAAAAAGCTTTCGATGAACTGAAAGCAAAAGACGATGACAAGAAGGATGACGGCAAAAAAGACGACGGAAAACAGGATGATGGAAAGAAGGAAGATCCAAAGAAGGATCCGACTCCTACTCCGGGACCTGCAACACCAACCCCAACTACAACACCAACCCCGAGTACAACACCGCAGTCAGGCGCAAAACCTGCAGCACCTTCCGGCAATACCAACACAGGAAGCACCAATGCAGGTGGAGCAACCACAGGCAGCACATCTACAACCAGAGTCGCAAAAACAGGCGATACAGCCAATACAGCAGCCTGGTTATTTACCTTAGCAGCATCTGCAGTTGCAGGAACTGTTATTGTAAAACGTAAAAGAGAGGATTAAGAACAATCCACGATTCTATATCAAAAAGCTCGTAGCGGCCAGGATACTAAGCAGTTACAAAAAAAACTTGTAAGTAGACATTAACCGATCGCTCCGGATGCAGAACTCAGATTTGTATCCGAACGGTTTTGGATTATTTGGCAAATAGAAAATAGATGGAGTAAACATGTTTGCATTTATAATTATTTTAATAACCATGATATTTTTGGCTTGTGCTTTTGGGGCTTTCTGTTTGTGTAAAGAATCCATAAACTGGAGAAGCGAACAGATGGGGTATGATCTGGAAGAGAGTCTGCAGAAAAAGAATACCTGTATGTTAGAAATAGAACATACTGGCAGCAAAGCATAAAAATAATGCCACCGGATATCCGGTGGCGTTATTTTTTAGATGGCCTTCCTGTACTGGGAGGGTGTCTCATTGATGATACTCATAAACACCTTCGAGTAATGCTGGGAGTCTGTAAATCCGACTTGCAGAGCAATCTCCGTCAGTGTCAAATCAGTAGTCTGCATTAGCTGGATGGATCGGTTGATGCGGTAGATATTAATATAGTTTGATAGTGTAACTCCCATATAGCTCTTGAACAGCTTACTCAGATAGCGGACTGAGATCTGTAATTGCCGGGCAATATCTTCCTGCAGGATTTTGGTGTTAAAATGTTCGTGAATATAATTCAGCGCATAGGCTACATAACTGTTTTTCAGCTGTGGGGCTGTGTATTCGTGCACCGGATTCGTATGATCCAGAATATAAAGCATCAGATTCATCAAGGAAACATTAAGATTGGCAGCTGTAAACAGACTTTCACAAGAAGCATTCAGGTCAATAAGCTTCTGAATATGACCATCTATCACAGTATCCGATCTGAGCCTGTAATAAAAATGCGAAGAAAACAGGATAGCATGAAGCAAGGTAATCGGGACAATTCCATCATCTTCAAGCACAACAGTGGAAAACATATCAGGGTCATAATGAATATGCTGGAATTCGCAGTCTGAAGTATCATTCAGATAGAAAGAGTGTACAACATCCGGAAGGATCATAATAAAATCACCTTCGGTGCAATGAATGGTCTCCGATTGGATATCCATATAGCATTCCCCGGAAAGTATCCGATAGATCTCGATACTTGTATGCATGTGTCGAATAAAACGATACCCTGCCTTTCGATATTCTACAACCGCTCCGGTTAAAATAGAATCCGATAGTGTGATCTGGGCGGAGACTTCAGTATTCCGTCGTGCGGGAGAAGGATCGGACTGAGCCGGATGTATAGCCGGTGTAGGTACAACGCTTTTTTTATTCATGTCTGCAAGCCTCCCAATGTAAGTAAAGTAAGTAAAATGTAACTGTTCAGCACCTTCACAGTGGCTGTTGAATAGTTACTGTAAAATCAATTTTATTCTATATATCATTATAACAGATGAAAGTAATAATACATAGAATAATAGAAAAAACATGTTTAAAAACTGGGAAATATGCAACGGTCCCATGGAAAAATAAAGAAAAAGAAACTGATATTATGGCGTATTGCACTGGTAAAGTGTGAAAGAATTGTATAAAATGACGAAATAAACACGATAGATACTATCGGCCGAAAATGGAGAAAGTTGGCAATCCGTGCCGGGTACTGCGTGAGATCAACGGCCATGACCGGGAGTATTATTATAAAGAGTATAAGATTCCGGAGGAACTGTTAAAATTAAAGAGGAATAAAGAAGAATAATTGAGATAACCTTCGAATGGATGTAAGATAAAGAAGTCCGATTCGAAGGTTTTTCTGATATATCATGTTGTGAGCAGGAACTGCGGATGTGTGTTATTCTGGTTGCAGAAAATTTATATATTTTATAAAATAATGAGAAAATAAGTGCAATAAGAAAATCAAGAATTGACAATGAAACGAAACAAAGTATATACTATCGAAAGTTAGAAAGGACTAATAAGAGGTTGGCGAATGAACTTAAAAAAGGCATTGATCGTCTGTATGATCCCTGTGTTTGTGATCAGCGGATGTGGTAAGACAACGAAGGAAGAGGCGAATAATACAACGAATCAGGAAACCCTTGCCCAGGTATCTGGACAGGGCACTGGGCAGGATACAGAGAAAACAGAGAGTTCAGGAACGGAAGCATCGGGTGACGATGAGAGTCAGGATGCAGAAGTGTCCCGGGATCTCTTTGCTATGGACACCTATATGACACTGACTGCATATGGGGAGCATGCTCAGGAGGCAGTTGACAAGGCGGCAGAGAGTGTGGAAGCTCTTGATGCCCTTCTCTCCACCGGAGATGAGAACAGTGAGATCTATCAGCTGAATCAGAAAGAAGAGGCAACACTTTCTGAAGATGGCGGATATCTGGTGGAGCGGGCACTGGAACTGTACAAGAAGACAGATGGTGCTTTTGATATTGCGATTTACCCGGTGATGCAGGCATGGGGATTTCCAACGCAGGAATATCATGTGCCTGACAAGGATACACTGAAGGAGAAACTGACACTTGCCGATGCGTCCAAAGTGAATTACGACAAAGACACAAGAAAAATCTCTTTTGACCGGGATGGCATGGAGATCGATCTGGGTGGGATTGCAAAGGGATATACCTCTGCTCAGATCATGCAGATCTATCAGGACTGCGGTGTGACAAGCGGGCTTGTAAACCTCGGTGGAAACGTACAGGCTCTGGGATGTAAAACAGACGGCAGTAAATGGAGAGTAGCGATCCAGAGCCCGGATGATACGGAAGATTATCTTGGTATATTGGAGATTGAAAATCAGGCGGTGATCACATCCGGTGGTTATGAACGTTATTTTGAGGAAGATGGCGTGACATATCATCATATTATTGATCCGGCTACCGGATATCCGGCAGACAGCGGGCTGATCTCTGTAACGATCGTCAGCGATGACGGAACCCTTGCGGATGGTCTTTCGACTTCCCTGTTTATTATGGGAGAAGAAAAAGCAGCACAGTTCTGGCGGGAAAACAGCGATGAATTCGAAACAATTATGGAGACGGCAGACGGAAAGCTGTATGTGACAGAAGGAATCGTCGACAGTCTGACTACGGATATGGATGTAACAGTGATTCATAAATAAAAGCTATGCGAAAATCCCTAAACGTACAAGTACAAATGCGATCACAGAAGATGTTTAGATGCATTTTGGCTCGCCACCGGGAAGCCGCTGAACAGTTACAAAGTCAGTACATAAAAATACTCGAAAACAAAGGAGAGAAACTAGATGGACATCAGGGAAATGATAGAAAAGTGCAAACCATTTGCCCCGGTTGTTTCCGCTGCGGTTGTGGCTGCATGTGTGGCAGGATCTTTATATGGATATGAAGCGCCGGTTTACGAGATGAAAGCGTCTGTGGAGGATACACAGGAGCAGGAGGACGAAGTACCGGTGGTAAAGACCAGCACGGAAGAAGAAACAAAAGAGGATGAAGCGGCAGAAGAAGAGGAACAGGCAAAGGGTTCCTTTGATATGGAAGATGGTGTCTATCAGGGAACCGGAACCGGATATCGGGGTAATATCACGGTAGCGGTTACGATCAAAGACAAACAGATCACATCCATCGAGATTTTAAGTGCTTCTGATGACGAACCATTTTTCGGACGGGCGAAAGGTCTGATCGATCAGATTATTAAAAAGCAGAGTACAAAGGTAGATACGGTATCCGGTGCAACCTATAGTTCCAAAGGAATTATCAGTGCGGTGAAAAATGCACTGACCGGAGAAAAAGACAGTGGTACGACGGGTTCTTCACAGGAAGGAACTTCCGCAAGTCAGAGCCAGTCAACACCGGAGGCAGTAGGAAGCGTACAGGAACCGGCAGCTTATAAAGATGGAACCTATTATGGAACCGGAACAGGATTTGCCGGAAACCTGAAAGTAGAAGTTGTGATCAGCGGTGGAAAGATCAGTAATATTCAGATCGTGGAAACCAATGATGGAAGTGAATATATCCAGAAGGCTTCCGGGGTGATCAATCAGATCCTGGGTGCACAGAGTACTAATGGTATTGATACGGTATCCGGTGCAACCTTCAGTTCCAACGGAATCATTAAGGCGGTGCGGAATGCACTGAGCCAGGCAGCAGCGACAGAGACTGCAGCTGCGGATAACGGAGGCAACTTCGGTTCTGACGGAACAAACACGGTAAACAAAGAAAATACAGAGAATAATACAACAGCGGTTACAGGAACACTCCCGTATAACGATGGCGTCTACTACGGAACCGCAGAAGGATATAACGGCGATATTACCGTTGCCATCGTGATCCAGGAAAAGACACTGAAGGCAGTTCTGGTCATCGGAGAAGAAGATGACGATGCGTTCTTCGGCCGTGCCATGGATGTGGTTACACAGATGATGAAAAAACAGAGTACAGAGGTAGATACCGTATCAGGCGCTACTTATAGTTCCAAGGGACTGATCCAGGCGGTGAAGAATGCGTTGGAAGAAGCAAAACGTGTCACCAACGGAGAGACAGACACTGCTGATGATAACAATGGAGTGCAGTTAAATACCGGGGAAGTAGAAAAAGTAATCGATGCGGTCAATGAACTGAATGGCGGTGACTACACTTCTGCAAGCTGGGCAGTTGTAAAAGTTCGCCTGAAAGATGCAAGAAAAGCGCTGAAGAATGCGACAGAGCAGGCACAGCTTGATGAGGCAGCAGCCCAGTTGAATCAGGCAATTGCAGAGCTGCGGATTTCCGATGGGACCAATGAGGATCCGGAACCGGATCTGCCGCCGGAAAGCACCTATATAGATGGTGTATATCCGGTGACGGTGCTTTGTCTGCCGGATGCGGATATGGATTTTGAAGCATATAATCTGTTTGCACAGGTGACGATTCAAGATGATAAGATTATAAAAATTGATAATGTGTATGGAGACGGAGGATCCGGTAACGACAGCTACATTAATAAAGCGGTCAACGGAACATCAAGCAAGACGGGTGTGGTAAAACAGATTACGGAAAAAGGTAATCTGGATGGTATTGATACAGTATCCAGAGCAACCTGTACATCCCAGGCAATTATCGATGCATGTCAGCAGGCATTCAATAATGCGAAACGGCAGTAAGAAACAAAGCAGCTATTCAGCAGGTAACTGTGAAAGCACGGAATACCTATGAAACAAGAAAGAAAAGAGAACGGACAATGGGAGAATTTTTGACCAGAGCGATCAGTGTGGTGGCTGTCGTTGTCTGCCTGAACGGATATAACACGGTACTCGACAAAAGAGAACAGGCAGAAGAACAGCTCAGAGAGCAGCAGGCGGAACTGGAACAGGAACAGTCAGTCGATGCAGCAAAGGAAGGCACAATCACAGACGGTGCTTATAAAGACGGAACCTATACCGGAGAAGCACAGGGATTTGGCGGACCGGTGGATGTGGAAGTGATTGTTGAGAATGGAATGATTTCTGAGATTAATATCACATCGGCGGAAAAAGAGGATGGCGCTTATCTTTCTATGGCAGAGGATATTATTCCGACAATCCTTGAAGCACAGAGTGCAGAGGTAGATACCATCAGCGGCGCAACCTTCAGTTCCACCGGTATCAAAGAAGCGGTGGCACAGGCACTGGAAGAAGCAGCAAACCAGGAGGATTAAGACAGCAATTATGGATATACATAATCTAACAGCGAAAGAAAGAAAAAAAATACATACCTGGCTGCGGGCATTGATTCAGCTTCTTTATTTTATATTTATTCCATCTGTCTATACCGCAGCATTTGCGGGGGTAAAATACATTTTTACCCAGATAGGAGCAGGTGAGAAGGTTGCTATGACATCGTTTGTGACGGTGCTTCTGGTGATTTGTCTCTACACTATGGTATTTGGCAGATTCTTCTGTGGATTTGTCTGCGCGTTTGGCGCGTTTGGAGACGCACTGCATGCGCTGTATACAAAAGCATGCAAAAAACGGAAAAAGAAACCGGTGAAGATTCCGGAAAAGGCAGTCTGGATTTTAGGTTATATGAAATATTTGGTACTGTTGCTGATTGTTCTTTTGTGTTATTCTGGAGTATATGGAAAAGCACAGGGAACCAGCCCGTGGGATGTATTTTCCATGATCCATGCAGGAAACTTCCGTCTGGGAGGCTATGGGATCGGCCTTGTGATCCTGCTCTTTCTGATGGCTGGCATGTGTGTACAGGAAAGGTTTTTCTGCCGGTTCTTCTGCCCCATGGGAGCAGTATTTTCCCTGCTTCCGGTATTGCCGTTTTTCTCCCTTCACAGAACGAGAGAAAACTGCAGAAAAGGATGTAAAGCATGTACGAAGACCTGCCCGTCTCAGATCGGCCTTCCGTCGGATGGTGACTGGGCTGTCAGCGGTGATTGCTTCCAGTGTCAGAAGTGTATCGATATCTGTCCACAGAAGCACATTCATTGCGGAATCCGGAAGCTCAAAGGAAATGAGTTCTGGTTTACGATTCTGCGTGCACTGATCCTGCTTGGGATCTGTCTGTGGCTGGGACTGTAAGATCTGCGCTTTTCAAAAATGACAGATAAGGAGCAGATATGAAAAAAAGAGATATCCTGCTGGCAGGAGGGATCGTGCTGGTGGCTCTGGTAATGCTTCTGGTGATGCATGTAACCGGAGAGACGAAGGGGGATCAGGTACAGATTACCGTGAACGGAGAAATCTATGGAACTTATCCGCTGGAGAAAGATCAGACGATCGAAGTTACTGAAGGAGAATTTCACAATGTGATCCGCATCGAGGACGGACAGGCATATATGGAAGAAGCAGACTGCCCGGACGGCTACTGCAAGGAGCAGGGCAGGATCAGCGGTCAGAAACAGACCATCGTATGTCTGCCCCATAAACTGGTGGTGGAAGTGATCCGTCAGAATGATACGGACAGTAAGGCGGCAGATGACGAGCTGGTGCCGGATACGATTGCGAAGTGAAAGAAAGATGAGAAATCGTAATGATTCAGAAGGTGACTGTGAAGTCGTGGAAGAGTTACGAGCAACATACTCCGAAAGGAAACGAGAAGATGAAAAAACAGGAACAGCAGAAAAATGGATGCAGGGAACGCAGTCTGGCCAGCATCAGCCGGAGAGTATCGAGCGGTGCGATGCTTGTGGCACTGGCGATGATCTTCAGTTATGTGGAAAGCCTGATTCCCATCAACCTGGGAATACCGGGAATTAAATTAGGAGTGGCCAATCTGGTGACAGTTACCGGGCTGTATATTCTGGCACCGATGGAAGTGCTTCTGGTAGTGATCCTCCGGGTGCTTCTGGTGGGATTTATGTTCGGAAACGGCATGTCGATCCTGTACAGTCTGGCAGGGGGTATCCTGAGCTTTCTGGTGATGCTGCTGTTAAAGCAAATCAAAGGATTCTCCATGATCGGCGTAAGTATTGCCGGAGGCGTGTCCCATAACATCGGACAGATCGTGGTTGCGATGTGTGTGCTGGAAAATACGAAGCTGATCTATTACCTGCCGGTGCTGATGATCGCGGGAACGGTCACAGGTATTCTGATCGGCGTGGTGAGCCGTAAAATCCTCCCGGCAGTCAGTCAGGGCGCGGGAGCGGAAAGAAAGAGCAAATAAATGTAACTATTCGGTAGCTACCGGGAAGGTGCTGAACAGTTACAAATAAACGAAAAGGAATGTATCTGACAGGTACTTCTCTCTTGATAAAAGCCCATGAGAGAGAGGCAGCTGTCAGGTACATTCCTGAGAAAAGAGATAACGTCTATTTTTTTTGATTATAGGTTAGTCGCAACTAATGATAAATATTATCAACTAATAGTAGAAATAGTGACTAACTTGATAATAAGGTAACTGTTCAGTACCTCCCCATTGGCTACTGAATAGTTACATAATAAGCTACTATAACATTTTATGGTAAAAGAAGGAGGAGTTTATGAACAACAAAAGAGTCAGGACCAAAGCAATGGCCATGGCGGTAGCCGCAGCAATGGCAGTGGAACTTTGCCCGGTAACAGCATTTGCAGTGACCGGAGAGCAGGTAGCAGCGGATGGAACGTACACAAGTACTGCGCAGGTAAACAGAGATCCGGCTGCTGATGTGGATGATGACTGGGCAGATTATGGTGTTTCTGTTGAGCTCACAGTAAAAGATGGAAGATTTGAAAATATTACAGTGACACCGGATGCAGCTTATAGCTCAGGAAATGATAGCTATTTTAATAAAGCTTATAACAAAAGCAAAGGAATAAAACCTTTGCTGGAAGGTCAGCCAGCAACTGAAGCAACAATTAATGGATGGAAGATTGGAGCAGATGGAGTATCGGGTGCAACCCGTACTGCTACAGCAGTAAAACAGGCAGCCCTTGCAGCTATCCAGTCAGCAGCTGAAAAACAGGATCCAACTCCGGTTGAAGTAAAGACAGATGGTCTTCAGGCTTCCATCACAGCAGCAGAAGAAAAAAATCAGGCAGATTATACAGAAGCATCCTGGACAAATATGACAGAAAAGCTTACCGCAGCAAAAGCAGCCCTGGAAGCAAAAGAATCCCAGGAAGCAGTTGACGCAGCCCAGAAAGCACTGGATGAAGCGGTTGCAGCTCTGGAAATAAAACCGTCAGAACCGGAGACACCGGATGTTACAACCGGAACATATGTCCTGATGAATATTCCATATGACCAATTTTACGCAGCAGATGTAAATAACAGTGTAAAAGTAGATGCATTTACCTCAGCAACGAAGAATAAAGTTCGTACAGCCGGTCTGGCAGGCGGATCTTATCATGTGAATGCAAGCGGAGATGAGATCACAGGAGTAACCTTCCCTGTAAAACTGGGAGAAGGCGTTGACCTGAGCAAATATACGAAAATCACAGATGATTCAACTGTAGATATCACAGTGACCAACCGAGGACAGACAAGCACGACCACCTATACCGGAAAAGATGCATTGTTTGAGAGTGCAAGTTATTCTTATTACGTCTTGAGTGAGGCACCGAGTTATTATAAAGAAGTTACACTGAATGCAGATGGAAGCTTATCTTTTGGTAAAACCCAGGGAGGGGTACAGAAAGTATCCGGAGTAAAACCGGAACTTACGACAGATACAAAATACGGAGATTACCAGTTAAATCTGGATGGACTGGAGGCTACCATTCCGCAGAGCGGCGTGACAGTATATGGCGTAATTGTGAGTACCAGCGAAGGAAATGATTATGGTATGCGCCATCTGGAAAATATCTGGAGAGTGACAGAACTTGCATGGTGTACCGGATTTACTACAGCAGTACACAATTGTCCGACATCTTCTGAGCATTATAAGAGCATGATGGGACAGCATATCAAGAAAGTGACTTATTATACTTCTAAGGGAATCTATGAAATTCCGGTCGATGATCTGTATGTGCCGAAAAAAGCAGGACAGACAGTAAGCGTAGAAAATGGCAGCTTATCAGCAGGGGAAACAGAGTTTACATTTTCCAATCTTCCGGCAGATTTCGTTCCGAAATATAAGATTGACGGACTGGATTTCAAAGTAGTGAACGGAAAAATCGTATTCACCAATGCCAAAAAAGGAAAATATACACTGACAGTATCCGATAAAAACAATGCCTATGCAGACATGACCACCACCTTTATTCTGTCTGTTGACAGTACACCGGCGGCATATAATAACGATAATGAAAATCCGACAATAACAAAAAATGCAGATGCAAGCGACGAAGATTTTGCAGATTACATCAATAGTATTACTTCTGTATCTGTAAATGGAAAATCATATGCGGCAAGTGGTCGTGGGGCAACAAAACTGATCAATACGGATGGAACACTGATAACAGAGGCAGCAGCATTTACAGATGGCACAAGCTTTGATATCGTTGTAACATCTACCGGATATCCGGAACTTAAGTTTACTTATGCACCGGAATACAAATATGTATATGCAGGTCTTACATGGGCAGAGTACTGGGCACAGGAGGGTGTACAGGCAGCCGGAGACAGCAGTTCCTCTTCTGAACTGGATAATAAAAATGAGTACGATAAAGGTGCTTTTGATACGGTTACCCGTGCAACCACAAATCATGGCTTACACCGTGGAAGCTTCCAGTGTAATGCAACTATTTATATGAAAGATGGAAAATCATATGATGTTGCATATTACACAGATGTAACAACAGCAGTATTAACAGACGGAACAACCTTAAATTACAACAAAAATGACATTGATCATTATGTAGTAACCGGGTTGAAATATGTTCCTGTAAAAGTGAAATCGGAAGATTACGAAGCATTTTGCCAGAACTGTGCAGTTGTAAAAAACGGAGAAAAATTGTCTGGTGGATACAGTGAGAGCAGTCTGAAAAATTACACAAATCTGACAGCCGCAGTAACAAAAGACACTAATGGATTAAAAACGGTAACAAAAAATGGTGACAGCTTCAGCTTTTCTGCAAGAACTAACGGAACAGCTTCCGGTATCAGTGGTGCAGAGCTGAAAGATGCAAAAGCAGAAGGTGTTGAACCGGAAGTGAGAGAAGCAGGTGGAAGCTATGGAGAATTCCTGCGTGTGGATATCAATGGCAATTATGGTGGACTGGGTGCCAGCATGCAGGCAGTAAAATGGACATACTATGGTGATGACAGTACCTATACTACTCCGGTTGCGACATTTGGAACTAAGTTTGCCGCAGATAACTGGATGCATAAATCCATGGGAATTCAGCTTGGTCTTACAGAATCTGAAAGATGTGAACTTCCGGAAGGAAGCAATGGAACAGGCTACTGGAGACTGACAGTATATGCACTTGGATATGAAGATTATACTTATGATTTCCAGGCAACCGAAAAAAACAGCGTACTGGCAGATCCGGTAAAAGACAGAAACCAGTTAGATGAAGCAATTAAAAAAGCAGAAGAGTTAAAGGAAAGTGATTATACAGCGGACAGTTGGAAGACATTCTCCAGTGCATTAAAAACAGCCACAGGTGGATTGTATACACAGAAACAGGTAAATAATGCTGTAACAAAACTGAATAAGGCCATGGATGAATTGGTAGAAAGTGCAACTTACGTTCTGATGAACATCCCATACGACGAGTTTTACAAAGCAGATGTAAACAACGACGTCAAAGTAGATGCATTTACCTCTGCAACCAAGAACAAAGTAAGAACCGGTTCTCTGGCAGGCGGATCTTACCATGTGGATGCAAGCGGTGATGAGATCACCGGTGTAACTTTCCCGGTAAAAGTTCCGGCAGGTACGGATCTGAGCAAATACACACAGATTACCGATGATTCCAAAGTAAGTATCACAGTTACCAACAAAGGACAGGAAAGCACAACAGATTATACAGGAAAAGATGCCCTGTTTGAGAGCGCAAGTCATTCCTACTATACACTGAGTGAGAAACCATCTTACTACAAAGAGCTGACCGTAAATGAAGATGGAACCTTCTCCTTTGGAGCAACCCAGGGAACAGCTACTCCCATCACAGAAGGTGTGACAGCGGAACTGCTGACAGAGTCCAGATATGGCGATTATCAGCTGAAGCTGGCTGGACTGACCGATACCATTCCGTCAGGAACAGCCATCTATGGTGTGATCGTCAGCACAAAAGAAGGCAGCGATTACGGTATGCGCCATCTGGAAAATATCTGGAAAGTTTCTAAACTGGCATGGGCTACCGGATTTACCACAGCAGTACATAACTGCCCGACATCATCTGAACATTACAAAGCAATGATGGGACAGCATATCAACAAAGTGACTTATTACACAGCTAAAGGTATCTATGAGATCCCGGTAGGTGGCGATGAAGGTCTGTATGTACCTGTAAAATTCGATACCAGTGCAGTTGCTGTAGCAGATGCGGAACTGAAAGACGGAGAAACAAGTGTGGCAACCACAATTTCCGGTCTGACTCTTCCGGAAGGATTTGACGCAGAATACACGGTAGATGGTGCTACTGCAATCGTAAAAGGTGAAAAACTGATCCTGAAAGATGTGAAAAAAGGAGCATACACACTGACCATTACCGATAAGAGCGGAAAATACGCACCGATCAGCGTTGGATTTGAAGTATATGCAGAAACAATTCCTGCATCCTACAACGAAAATGCGGAAAAACCTGGTCTGACAAAAGCAGCAGGTTCTACGGACGCAGAATTTGCAGATTACATCAAAAATATTACTTCCGTATCTGTCAATGGAAAACCTTATGCAGCAAGCGGACGTGGTGCAGTGAAACTGTTTAATGATGATGGAACACTGATCACAGATGCAGCACCATTTGCAGAGGGTGACAGTTTTGAAATCGTAGTAACTGCAACCGGATACAAAGATCTGAGCTTTACTTATAAGAAAGCATCCAGCGACGCTCCGACACAGGAAGTAAATACTTCTTCTCTGGAAAAAGCAATCCAGAGTGCAGAAACACTGAAAGAAGCAGATTACACCGCAGACAGTTGGAAAGTTCTGCAGGTAGCACTGAAAAATGCGAAGAGTGCACTGGAAGCTAAGAAAGACCAGACAAGTGTAGATAATGCAGCAGCTTCACTGAACAAAGCCATGGAAGCTCTGGTGAAAGCGGATGGAAGTGCAGCAACTCCTACACCGACCACCACACCAACTACAACACCTGCAGCATCAAAGAACAACACAACAACTTCCGGTACAGGTAATAAAACAACAACTTCTTCAGGAAGTACAAGCACCAGCAAGACAGCCAAGACCGGCGACCCAACCAACATCTTCGAGATGCTTGGACTGGCTGTTGCCTCCCTTGGAGCAGGCGGATTTGCACTGAAGAGAAGAAAAAGAAACAAAAAATAATAAATAACGGAACGTAAGAACCGGATAGAAGAAACGGGTATTGCACAAGTTTTTATGTGCAGTACCCGTTTTTTCTTTTACGAGGGGGACGAAACGGATTCCGGAGGCATGGGGAGGCAACCGCTGGTAACGCACAGCTGAGCTAAGTCCTAAGAAGAACTATCATGCCAGTTCGCGGAGAGCCGCTCACTGTCAAGTTCTTCTAAGGACTGGATCTCA
>OHAU01001888.1_pt1 | contig 22166 bp, 16 predicted proteins | sample 1577181 | NCBI WGS metagenome assembly OHAU01 (sample SAMEA3541472, study PRJEB24748) | human gut metagenome | biome: human gut; feature: human-associated habitat; material: faeces | place: China | collected 2012 | reverse complement strand
CGCTGAATCCTGTCAGTGGAATCTGTCGCGGCGTCATACCGGTCACGTCATGATGCCTGAAATATCGAACTGCGCTGACAAGCAGATCGAAGTCGTCAGGCTGTTCATGGCCTGTCATGCGAGCGGCCGATTCGATTGTTTCCGGAGCAACGTCACAAGCAGCAACCAGACATGCTATGCGGCGGCGCGCTTCGCGACATTCCGCCGCCAGCGTACGACCAACCACACGCATGGCTATTGATTCGTCAGGAACGACGACTTTGGAGATCAGCTCGACAGAGGTGCCTATGGTGCGATGCTTGGTTATGATTTCGCAACCATTCTTGCTTGCCCATTGCCGTATCTCATTGTTGTTGTCATGCACCGCAATCGCATTGGTTTCCAAAAATGCTTGGTCCGGCAATCCCACCGGCACGGGAAATGGCCATGCCGGTTCGATGTCGTACATATGTGAACGCATATGTTTCTTCACGCATGTGGTGATCGCAGCGATGTCTTTCATGCCGGCCATAGTTCCCATCACCTGCTTTCGAACATCGTCGAGTCGAACCGAATCGTCTTAATACCGGCGACGCCAGGACTGCTCATTCGGCAACCCCGTCATCCTTCAATATATCCGACGATGATTCATCGTCCATGTCATTCTGATGCAGCACGGCCTCGCGCAGGGAGGTGAGGCCGGTGTCGGGGTCCTTGTAGGTCACGTAGGCCTTGGTGGAGACTTCGAGGATTTCGCCGGTCTTGCTTTCCGGGGCGGAGACGATGACCTGGAATCCGAGGCGCGGCAGCACCGTGAGGGCGCGCTGCGTGTAACGGCCGTCGGCCTTGATGAGCGCCTCGTCGAGGAACAGCGTGGTGTACGAGGGTTCGCTGGTCAGGCCGCCGCCGAGCAGGTAGATGAGCGCCGCGCCGTATACGAACGAGGTGAGCTCCTGCAAGGCGCCGCCCGAACGGCCGCCGGTGGAGGTGATGCGTTCATCCGGGCCGTCGGCATGATGCACGATGGCGTAGAAGGACGAGCGGCAGCGCGGGTCGAGGTTGCGGGCGCCGTAGCTTTTCACGCCGTTCGCGTCCTTGACCTGCGCGAGTTCGGCGCGCAGCAGCCCGACCATCGGCGCGCAGGCCGCGAAAGCCTTGCGCGAGGCGTCGGAATCGTTGACGTCGGCGGATTTCCAATCGTTCAGGGTGCCGATGACGCGGATGAGCTGCGCCCAGAAGGTGCGCTCGGGACGGCGCACGTCCGCGTGCAGGGACAGGCTGCCGTGCTTGGGACCGAACTGCTGGCCTTTGAGCATGGCGTTGATGCGGTCAAGCTGGTCGTGAATGTCGCTGGCATCCGTGTCGATGGCGCGTTTGATGGTCAGGAAGCTCCTGAGCAGCTGTTCGAGGCAGCGCCGGTATTCGGCATCGGTGGCGGCAACCGCGGCCAGCTGGGTGAGGCTGGCGAGTTCGTCGAGATAGTACCGGTAGTCCTCCACGCTGGCGGTCAGCGAATCATCGTCGGCTGCGTAGAGCGCGATGTAGGTGCTCATTTTCGATTCGACGCCGGTGCGTGCGGCATCGGCCTGGCCGTTCAGCAGGTTGATGCGGGAGGCCATGTCCTTGCCGATGCCGGCGATGGTGCGTTCGGGGAAGCTCTCCCCCGGCGCCTGCGTTCCTGCCGCGCCCGCGCCGATGATCATGTGCGCGCGCATGGCGGGGTCTGCCAGAAACCAGCGCTGCACCTGCCCGCCGCACAGCGCGTTGCACGCTGACAGCAGGCTCATGCCCTGATGGTGCGCCATCACGCAGTGCACGATCTGCCCGCCGCCGCCCGTGCGCGCGCGCGTGCAGTCGAGCGCTTCCCGGAAGCCATACTGCCCAAGCAGACCGCGCGCAGCGAATCTGCGCAGATCGCGCACCGCCGCACGCGGCGCGACGGCCAGTGCGAGAAAGGCGCTGTACGGCGAGAGCACGAGCTCGCGGTCCATGTCCGGCTGCATGGCCAGCGCCGCGCAGCCGTGCGCCTTGTAGCGGTAGCTCAGGGCACTGTCGAGCGCAAAGTACGCGCTCTCCGACACGCCCCACGGCTGCCCCGTGCGCACGCGCCGCCGCTGTACGCGCAGACAGAATTTTGCGCTCTCCCACAGCAGCGAATCGCGCTGCGGCGGCAAAAACAGCTCCGGCATCAGATACTCGAACACCGACCCCGACCACGACACGCAGCCGCGGTAGCGCTCGTGCTGCACCTGCGCGCGGGAAAGGGCGCGCCAGTGCTCACGCGGCACGTCGCCGCGCGCCACGGCAAAGTATGACGTCAGGCGCGCCTCGCTCTCGAGCAGGTCGTAATATCCCTCGGAGCGCTTGCCGCTGCCGGTGTCGATGCCGATGTGCATCAGGCGGCGCTGCGGGTCGTAGAGCAGGGCAAAGTCCATGCCGTCGCACAGCGCCTGTGCCCGCGCCGCAAGCGCGCCCTGCCCCCAGCCGCGCAGGGCGTTTGCCGCCGCGAGCAGGGCGGCGGCGCAGTTGCCGCTGTCCACCGTGGACACATACAGCGGCGGCATCGGCCGCAGCGTGCACGTGTGATACCAGTTGTAAAAGTGCCCGTTCCAGCGCGGGAGCTGCTCCATGGTCGTGAGCATCTGCTCTGCCAAAGTCAACCCGCGCCCGTTGTCCACGCCCAGCGCGTGTGCGCAGAGCGCGGACAAGAGCGCAAAGCCCATGTTCGTCGGCGATGTGCGGTGCGCCGTGCCGGTCGGCGGCTGCGTCTGCACATTGTCCGGCGGCAGATAGTGCTCCCCGGCGGTGCAGAACGTCTCAAAATAGTGCCACGTCGCCTTTGCCCAGCCCAGCAGTTCCCGCTGCGCCGCGTGCTGCAGCGGCGCTGCACCGGGTGTGTTCGGCGCGCCGAGCGCCGCGAGCACGAACGGTGAGAGCGTCCATACGATGCCGGCTGCCAGCCCCGTCGGGCTCGGCGTGAGCACGGCCGTGAGCAGCCCGAGTGCACTCGCCGGCCAGAGCGCGCGCAGATACGCGCCCAGCCCGTCGCGCTTTGCCGCCCGCTGCGCCGCCGTCTGCCATTGCAGGAGATTTCGGTGCGAGACCGTCATGCGCCACAGCGCCGTAACGATGGCGGAGGCGTTGAGGACCGCCTCCCACGGCAGCAGGATCAGCCGCAGCACCGTCTGCACCACGGCGGCGGCGAGCCCCGGCAGAACGCTGCTGTGATAGCGCACGCGCGCGTCCGCCGGGTGCACGATCGGGTGACCGAGCGCAAAGATGAGCCCCTGCGCCAGCGCCAGCAGCGCGGCATATGCCGCCAGCCGCAGCCCCGGCCAGCGCAGCACGCAGCCGAGGAAGATGGCTGCCCATGTCGCCGGGGCAACGAGCGAGCGCCGCAGGCTGTCCGCCAGCCGAAACCGGTCGATCGGGTGCAGCGCCCGTGCGCGCCGGGAGAAGATCCACGGCGCGTTTTGCCAGTCGCCGCGGATCCACCGGTGCGCCCGCGCGCCCCAGGCAAGCGGCGCGGCGGGGAAGGTGTCCGTGAGCTCCACGTCGCCGAGAAAGCCGCCGTGCAGATACGCGCCCTCGAGCGCATCGTGGCTGAGGATGCGCTGCTCGGGCAGGGCATCGCCGCCGCAGCAGGCGAGCAGCGCGCGCACGTTGAGGATGCCCTTGCCCGAAAAGCCGCCGCGGTCGAAGCAGTCCATATACAGCTCCCCGCATACGCCGCCGTAGGGGTCGCTGCCGCCGGGACCTGCGAATACGCGCGCCCAGTCGCTCGCGCGTGCGCTCTGCAGCTCGGTGGCCATGCGCGGGTGCAGCAGACCGTAGCCGTGCGTGACCACGCCGCGCCGCGCGTCCACGACCGGGCGGTTGAGCGGGTGGAGCATTGCGCCCACGAGCGCGCGTGCAGCGCCCGGTGTCAGGCGCGTGTCGGCATCGAGCGTGAGCAGATACGCTGTGCCGCGCAGCGCCGCCGCATCGCCGGCGGCACAGTGCATCGCATCCGCCTCACCGCACAGAAGCTGCGCGAGCCGGAGCAGCGCGCCGCGCTTGCGCTCCCACGCGCTCCATTTCCCGTCGGGTGTCTGCACCCGCTCGCGCGTGAAGAGGTAAAACCGCCCGCCATAGCGTGCGTTGAGCGCCTCGATCTCCGTGCGCGCCGCGTGCAGGATGGCGGGGTCGATGGGCGCGTGCTCCATGTCCGCCTCCGGCAGATCTGCCAGCAGCCCGAACAGGAGCTGCTCGCCCGCGTCGCGGTTGCACAGCGCGTATTCCTCCAGACGCGCGGCGAGCGTGTGCGCATCGCCGGGGCAGGTGAGCAGCGCCGCGATCACGCACAGGGTCTTTCCCTCCGGCGGGATGCCGCGCCGCAGCGCCAGCCGCGGCACGAAGCGCGGCTTCGTCACGCGCAGCAGCACCGCGTCAAGCAGACCCTTGACGGCTTCCGACACCGGGATCAGCAGCAGCACCGCGCCCGACACGCTCCCGGTCGCAAAGCCCAGCAGCAGCGACAAAGCCAGCGTCCCCATAATGACGGCGGCGATGTACCACGCACCGCCGCGGCGCTTTTCCGGTGCGCCGAGCACCTCGCGCAGCAAAAACCAGCCCACGTGCCGCCGCGCACCCTCGCCGCTTTGCGCGCGCGCGAGCACGTCCTCGGCGATGTCGATCTCCGAGCGCCCCGTGCGCCGCGCAAGCCGCGCCACGGTCTGCCGGTAGCGGGTGCGTGTGGCTGCGTCCATCGTGGGGTAGACGCCCGCCGGATCGCGCGCGAGGATGCGCCCCACGCGATCGCACCGCTCGGTGAGCGCTGCCCACGCGGCCGTGCCGAGCGCACGCAGCGACGTGAAGAGCGCGGGCGCGGCAGCTCCGTCATGTGCATAGGTGTCTGCCAGCGCGCAGACTGCCGCCGCCTGCAGCCCCGGCACGAGCAGCGCAAGCTCCGCCGTCTCGAGCGGCAGCACGTCCTGAAAGCCGGCGAGATATGCCTGCGCAGTCTTGGGTGTGAGCGCGTTGCCGCAGGCGCGCAGCAGCCCTGCACAGCAGACGTGCAGCACGGTCTGTGCGCCGGATGCACGCAGCGTATGCGCATGGCGCAGCGCGGCTGCGGCGTCGTTTGCGGCGGTGCGGGCAAGGGTCTGGTTGTCGCGCAGCCACGCGCCGTCCGGCGTCTCGGGCGTGACGGCTTTTGCCGCGTGTGCGAGCGTGCGCGCAGCGTGCCGGATGCTGCCGGTGTGCGCGCGGCGGCGGCCGGTCACGGTCAGGGCTTGGGCATCGCGCCGCCCCGCCTCACACAGGGCGCCGGCGTTGGTATCGGCCATGTAGATCCCTCCAAAAACGGTTTGCAGTACCAAAATGTTGCCCGCACGGAAAAGAAACTATGCGGTGACAAGAAAAAATACTTGACACCCGCGCGGCGGTGGCGTATACTACCCATGCTGTAAAGGGAAAACGGTTTACAGCGGGGAGGGACTTGCAATGCCGGACGAGACCGTGTGGCGCACGATGCTGTTCGATTTTTACGGCGAGCTGCTCACGGAAAAGCAGCGCGAGTATTACGACCTCCATTATAATCAGGACCTCTCTCTGGCGGAGATCGCCGCCAGCAGCGGCATTTCGCGTCAGGGCGTGTGGGACAACATCCGCCGCGCGGACGCCGCGCTGCGCGATGCAGAGTCCAGGCTCGGTCTGGTGCAGCGCTTTGCCGCGCAGCGCACGGCCGCGGCCGCGCTGGAGGATACGCTCACGAAGCTGCGCGACTGTGTCGGCGGCGACGCCCGGCCGCTGGCCGAACAGGCGCTGCGGCAGCTTCAGGATCTGAAAGGATAGATACCATGGCATTTGAATCCCTGTCGGACAAGCTGACCGAGGCGTTCAAACGCCTGCGCGGCAAGGGCCGGCTCACGGAGGCCGACGTCAAGGAGGCCATGCGTGAGGTCAAGCTCGCGCTGCTCGAGGCGGACGTGAACTTCAAGGTCGTCAAGGACTTTGTGCGCAAGGTGACCGAGCGCGCGACGGGTGTGGATGTGCTCGAGAGCCTCTCGCCCGCGCAGATGGTCATCAAGATCGTCAACGAAGAGCTCACCGCCCTCATGGGCAGCGAGAATCAGAAGCTGAACATCAGCTCCCATTCGCCGAGCGTCGTCATGCTCGTCGGCCTGCAGGGCGCGGGTAAGACCACCAACGGCGCCAAGCTCGCCGGCCTCATGCGCAAGCAGGGCAAGCGCCCGCTGCTCGTCGCGTGCGACGTGTACCGTCCGGCTGCCATCCAGCAGCTTGAGACCGTCGGCCGCCAGCTCGATATTCCCGTGTTCCAGATGGGGCAGGGCGATCCGGTCGCGATCGCCAAGGCCGGCATCGAGCACGCGAAAAAATACGGCAACGACCTTGTCTTTCTCGACACGGCCGGCCGTCTGCACATCGACGAGGCGCTCATGACCGAGCTGCAGAACATCAAGGCTGCCGTCGAACCGGCGGAGATCCTGCTCGTCATCGACGCGATGATCGGCCAGGACGCGGTCGCGACCGCGCAGGCCTTTGACGATGCGCTCGATATCACCGGCGTTATGCTCACCAAGCTCGACGGTGACGCCCGCGGCGGCGCCGCGCTGTCGATCAAGGCGCTGACCGGCAAGCCCATCAAGTTCGCCGGTATCGGCGAGAAGCTCGACCAGATCGAGCCCTTCCACCCCGACCGCATGGCCGGGCGCATCCTCGGCATGGGCGATGTGCTCACGCTCATCGAAAAGGCCGAGCAGAACCTCGACCAGAAGAAGGCCGAGGAGATGGCGGAGCGTCTGCGGCAGAACCGCTTCACGCTCACTGATTACTACGACCAGCTCCAGCAGCTCAAGGGCATGGGTTCCTTGCAGGATATCGCCGGCATGATCCCCGGCATGGACGCCAAGGCGCTCTCGGGCGCGAACGTCGACGAGAAGGCCATGGGCCGCATCGAGGCGATCATCCAGTCCATGACTCCCGTCGAGCGCGACAACCCGGGTATCCTCAACTCCAGCCGCAAAAAGCGCATCGCGGCGGGCGCGGGTACGAGCGTGGTCGAGATCAATAAGCTGCTCAAGCAGTTTGATCTCATGCAGCAGCTGGTGCGCCAGATGTCCGGCAACAGCAAGGCCATGAAGCGCATGAAGCGCGGCGGCCGCAGCGGACTGGGCGGTCTGGGCAATCTGTTCGGCGGCGGTGGCCGTCCCTTCGGATTCTAAACAGGTTCCAAGCTCCCGCAGGGAGCTGGAGATACAGAGATTATTTATGGAGGTGAAGATACATGGTCAAGATCAGACTTCGCAGAATGGGCGCTAAGAAGGCTCCCTTTTACCGCGTCGTGGTGGCGGATTCCCGTTTCGCACGTGACGGCAGATGCATTGAGGAGATCGGCACTTACGATCCGCTGAGCGCAGACAAGAAGATCGTCGTCGACGCCGAGCGCGCCAACTACTGGCTCGCCAACGGTGCACAGCCGACGGATACCGTTCGTGCGCTGCTCAAGAAGGCCCTCGCAGCCGAATAAGGAGAGACCCCAAAGATGAAAGAACTTCTGACCTATATTGTGCAGAACCTCGTGGAAAAACCGGACGAGGTCTCTGTGACCGAGCGCGAGGCCAACGGCGAGACCGTGTTTGAAGTGCGCGTCGCCGACGGCGATATGGGCAAGGTCATCGGCCGTCAGGGACGGATCGTCAAAGAGATCCGCATCCTGATGAAGGCTGTCGCCCAGAGAAAGGGCAAGAAAGTCTCCGTGGAGATCATGGATTGACGCAGGAAACGCGCTGCACCCGTGCAGTGCGTTTTTTGCACCTACACCCAAAAAGGGGGCAATAACTATGCAAAAACCGTATCTGGAGGCAGGAAAGATCGTCAACACGCACGGTGTGCGCGGCGAGGTGCGCATCCAGCCGTGGGCGGATGACGCGGCGTTCCTGCTCGGCTTCCGGACGTTTTATATCGACGGCGTGCCCGTGCACGTCGCGCACAGCCGCGTGCACAAGGGGATGCTCGTCGTCAAGTTTGCGGATTATGACGATGTCAACGCCGCCATGACGCTCAAAAACCGCGTCGTGTCCATCGCGCGCGCGGATGTCACGCTGCCGGACGGGCAGTATTTTCAGCAGGATCTGATCGGCATCGCCGTCGAGACCGATGCGGGCGAGCCGCTCGGCACGCTGCGCGAGATCCTCGACCTGCCGCGCGGCAGCGTCTATGTCGTGCAGGGTGCGCGCGAGGTGCTCATTCCCGACCGGCCGGAGTTCGTGTGCAGCATCGACCCGGAGGGCGGGCGTATGGTCGTGCACCTGATCGAAGGGATGTGAGCGCGTGCGCATCGACATTCTCACGCTCTTTCCCGACACGATGCGCGCCATGCTCGGCGAGAGCATTCTCGGCCGGGCGCAGGCGCGCGGTCTGCTCGACATCCGCTGCCACCAGATCCGCGACTATACCGAAAACCGCCAGAAGCAGGTCGACGACTACCCCTATGGCGGCGGCTGGGGTCAGGTCATGATGGCGCAGCCGCTCAAGAGCTGCCTCGACGCGGCGCTTGCCGATTCCGATGTACCCGCCGCGCGCCGCCGCGTGATCTACCTCTCCCCGCAGGGGCAGACGTTCACGCAGGCGAAGGCGCGCCAGCTCAAGGCCGACTATGACCAGATCGTGCTCGTCTGCGGCCACTATGAGGGCGTGGATGAGCGCTTCATCGAGGCCTGTGTGGACGAGGAGCTGTCCATCGGCGACTTTGTGCTCACCGGCGGTGAGCTCGGCGCGATGGTCGTCACGGACTGCGTTTGCCGCATGGTGCCGGGCGTGCTGTCGGACACCGAGTGCTACACCGGCGAGAGCCATTGGGCAGGCCGGCTCGAGTACCCGCAGTATACCCGTCCCGAGACGTGGGAGGGGCGCACCGTGCCCGAGGTGCTGCGCGGCGGCAATCACGCCGAAATTGAAGCGTGGCGCACGCGGCAGAGTCTGGAGCGCACGCTCGTAAAGCGCCCGGAGCTCCTTCGGGAAACGCCGCCCACACCGGACGAGCAGCGCCTGCTCGATAAGATCCGGCGTGACCGCAGCCGCCCGCAGCTCACAGAGCCGCCCGTCTGCCGTGCCGCGACGGAGGACGACCTTCCGGCCATCCTTGCCATCGCGCAGCAGGCGCGCAACTACCTGCGCCGCCACCGTGTCGACCAGTGGCAGGGCGATTATCCGAATGCGGACACGTTCCGCGCCGACATCACGGCCGGCACGTGCCACGTGCTCACGTATCAGGGCGCTGTCGCCGCCATGTTCACGCTCAGCCGCACGCCCGAGCCCGCCTATGACGCGCTCACGGACGGGCGCTGGCGCTCGGACCGTGACCATGCCGCCGTGCTGCACCGCAACGCCGTTGCGGCCGATTGGCGCGGAACGGGCATGGCCGACCACCTCATGCAGGCGGCGGAGCAGCGCGCGCGCGAAAGCGGGGCGCACGCCATCCGCGTCGATACGCACCGGCACAACGGCGCGCAGAAAAAGCTCCTCGAGCGCCATGGCTACCGCTTTTGCGGCAACATCCTGTGTGACGAGCCGGGGCACGATCCGCGCCGTCAGGCGTTTGAGAAGCTGCTGAGGTGAGGTGCGTATGGAGCTGACGAATCCTGCGGACATCCGCACATTGCTCGCGCGGCATGACTTCCGCTTTTCCAAGTCCATGGGGCAGAATTTTCTGACGGCCGCATGGGTCCCGGCCGACATCGCCGAGGCCTCCGGCGCGGACGCGCACACCGGCGTGCTCGAGGTCGGCCCCGGCATCGGCTGCCTGACCGAGCAGCTCGCGCAGCGCGCGGCCAAGGTCGTCTCGGTCGAGCTGGACGAGCGGCTGCGCCCCGTGCTGGCCGAGACGCTCGCCGCCTATCCGAATGTGGAGCTCGTCTTTGGCGACGTGCTCGCGCTCGATCTGCCGCAGCTGGTGGCCGAGCGCTTCCCTGGCCTGCGCCCGGTCGTGTGCGCAAACCTGCCGTATAATGTCACGACGCCGCTGATCACGGCGTTTCTCACCGCCGGATGCTTCGACACCGTCACGGTCATGATCCAGCGCGAGGCCGCTCACCGGCTCTGCGCCCGGCCGGGAACGGCGGATTACGGTCTGCTGACCGTGCTGACCGCGTGGTATGCCGAGCTTGAGCTGCTGTTCGATGTGCCGCCGCACTGCTTCGTCCCCGCGCCGAAGGTCACGAGCACCGTCGTGCGGCTGCGTATGCGCAGCGCACCGCCTGCGGACGTGCAGGATGAAGCGCTGCTGTTCGCCGTCGTGCGCGCGGCGTTCAGCCAGCGCCGCAAGACGCTCATCAATGCGCTCGCGGCCGGTGTTCCCGGCTGCGACAAGGCGCGCGCCGCCGCGGCGGTCGCCGCCTGCGGCTTCGATGCGCGCGTGCGCGGCGAGACGCTTGATCTCGCGCAGTTTGCCGCGCTGAGCAATGCGCTGCGCGCCGAGCTGGGTTGACATAACAAAAAACAAATCAGGGCGCCCCATCGCGGGACGCCCTGATTTTTTGTGGATACAGTTCTTTTTCGGTTTACATAACGAGTGGAACGGGAGCTTTCCATGCATACCGCCGGCTGCGCGCGCATACTGTGGTAGCAAACGCAGCAGGAGGGGAGCGCCATGCCATATGAGGACAAAAAGGCCGTGCCGCAGCGCCGGCCGCATGCGGTCACACTCGACGAGCGCAGCCATCTGACCGTTACGGGGGTGGACGAGGTCGTGCGCTTTGACGACACGGAGGTGTCCATGCGCACGTCGCGCGGGATGCTCACCGTGCACGGCGAGGGGCTGCGCGTCGGCCGGCTTGCGATCGACACGGGGGAGCTTGCGATCGACGGCGCGTTTGACGCGCTCGATTACACGGAGGAGACGGTGTCCGGCGGCGGCTTCTGGTCGCGCCTGTTCGGCGGATGAAGCTGTCGCTGCTCGGTCAGCTTGCGCAGCTCATGCTCGGGCTCGGGCTCGGCGCGGCGCTCGGGCTGGCGTTCGACGTGCTGCGCGTGCCGCGCCGCCATGCGCGCAGCGCGGTTTTCCGCGTGCTGCTCGACGGCGCGTTTTGCCTGCTTGCGCTCGGGGCCGTGTTCCTGCTTGGCATGACGGCCGGCGACGGGCAGGTGCGCCTGTTTCTGTTCGCGGCCATCGCCGGCGGCTGGACGTGCTACTTTCTCTGGCTCAGCGGGCATATTTTCCCGCAGCTGGAGCGATCTGGCCGCCTGTGCGCGCGAAAAATGCGCCAGATCACGGCTCCGGGAAGAAAATTCAGAAAAAAAGTTCGCTTTTTTGCAAAAAAACACTTCCAATCTCGCCGCAGATGTTTTAGAATAGGCTGTATTACTGGACGCAGATACGATCCGGGGGGAGGTACTGCCGACCGTGAAATTCAAGAAGGCAAGCATATTTACCAAACTGGTCATCGCGGCGCTGATGATGTACGCACTCATCAGTCTGGTCGTGGTGCATCAGCGCACGGCACAGCTTCAGGACCGCGCCGCGGCACTGCAGCAGCAGGTGTCCGAGATGACCCAGTCCAATGCCGAGCTGCAATATCAGATCGACCACAGCGACGACGATGACATGCGCGAATCGGTCGCGCGGGAAAAACTCGGTCTGGTCAAGCCCGGTGAGAAAATTTTTTACGATACGAGTGATTGAGCAAGGAGAAACGAACCGTATGCAGGTGGAAGTCGGAGCAGTTGTGGAAGGTACCGTTACCGGTATCACGAAGTTTGGCGCGTTTGTGAGTCTGCCGGACGGCAAGAGCGGTCTGGTGCACATATCCGAGATTGCCAACACCTACGTCAGCGATGTCAACGAGTTTTTGAAGCTGGGCGACAAGGTGAAGGTGCGCGTGCTGGCCGTGACGCCGGACGGGAAGATTAACCTGTCCATCAAGAAGGCGGAGGAAGCGCCCGCCCGTCCGAACAACCGCCCGATGAACGGCGGACGTCCCGGCGGCAGCCGCCCCAATAACGGCGGCGCACCGCGTGCTGTACGCCCCAACCGTCCGGCCCAGCCGGCGGGGCAGGTCAGCGGCCCGAGCGGGGACGCCGCGTTCGAGGACCGGCTCAAGCAGTTCATGCAGGAGTCGGACAGCCGCATGGCCGGCAACCGTCTCTATAACGACCGTTCGCGCGGCCGCCGCCGCGGCGGTGGAAACGGACGCGGTTAAATCCCGCGCCGGAGCGGCAGCACACGAAATAGATAGCTCCTCCGTATGCAGCAGACATACGGAGGAGCTTTTTTGCGCTTTGAACGCTTTGTTCCCGGAGGTTTCGTCTTGCCTCACTGACACCGGTGTAGTATGATCGTGTTCAGATCTGCGGTCACAGAGGCTGACCGTTTCCCATCTGTACCCGGGAGGCATACATTGTGGAAGTTTATCTGAGTGAACACATCGCGCCGTCGGCGTATGCAAGACTGGCGCGCCATTTTGAGATCGTGGACAACTTCGACCATCCCGAGCGGCTCGCCGCCATGGTCATCCGCCGCGCGGTCGTGCCGCGGTCGGTCATCGCGCACGCGCCGAATCTGAAGGTCATCGCCATGCACGGCGTCAGCCGCGACACGATCGACACCGCTGCTGCCGCCGAGTTCGGCGTGCCGGTGCCGAATGTGCCGGGCCTCGGCGCACCGGCCGTCGCGGAGCTGGCCGTGGCGGAGCTGCTGGCGCTCAACCGGCAGCTGAAATTTGTCAACAACGGCCTGTGCGCCGGACGCTTCGACCACTTCGGCGCGGAGGAATTCGTCTGCCATGAGATGACCGGCCGCACACTTGGCCTTGTCGGCACGGGCAACATCGCCCACCGCGTGGCGGACATTCTGCGCGCGGCGTTCGATGTGCGCGTCATGTGTTGGAATCCGCGCCGCACGGCCGCCGAATGTGCCGCGTGGGGCTACGAACAGGTCGAGACCCTGCCGGAGCTTTTCCGGCGCTCCGACTTCGTGAACGTGAGCATCACGCTCTGCGATGCCACGCGCGATCTCATCAACGCGCCGGTGTTCGCCGCGGCGAATCCGGAGCTGCTGCTCGTCAACACCTCGCGCGGCGGCATCGTCAACGAGCACGATCTCTACGTTGCCCTCACAACGGGGCAGATCCGCGCTGCGGCGAGCGATGTGTTCGCGCACGAGCCGCCGGCGAGCGATGACCCGCTCATCCATCTGGACAATTTCATCGCCACCTTCCACATCGGCGGCAGCACATACGAGTCGCTCGAGCGCGTGAGCAACCGCGCCGTGGACTATGTGTTCCAATACACCGGCGTCGCAGAGCGGTGAGGCTGTGCGCCGCGGGCAGCGGTCCAACGGCGCAAAAAACACCCGAGGCCGCAGCCTCGGGTGTCCAGCTTGTCAAAACCTCGCAGCCTTTCACCAACGGTGCGGCGAAAGAAAATCCAATCATTTTCTCAGGCGACATGTGCGGCTGAGAAAATACCGCTCGGCCTGCAAACGTGCGCGCCGTCCGCCTCTGGCGGAGGGCGCATGCGCTGCAGTCAGAGGCAGATCGGAAGCCGCAAAGCCCTTGTCAAAAAGTAATACTTTTTGACAGGCTCAAAGCGCCCGAAGCTTTCGCTTCGGGCGCTCCTTTGGTTTACAGGTTACACGGACATCCAGCCGGGCAGTGCGTTGGCGATCGCGTCCACGATTTCCTTTGCCTTTTCTTCGCCGCAGCGCTCAAGGATGTCGGAGGCGAGGTCGAGGCCGATATGGATGGGTCCTCTGAATTCGGTCATGTTACTTTACCCCTTTCGTCAGATTTCCGCCGCCGTCCCACACAACAGACGGCACCGGATGGTTGGTATTGCCGGTTACAGGTAATACTGTAACGGAAAAAGTATCAAAACGCAAGTGACAAATTTTATAGAGTGTAACACTTTGAACATTTTCATCCAATTTTCCGAAACCGCTTTGTTTCTGGTTGAAATATCTCAACCAGCACCGCGTAATCCGACAAAATGTTGCATAATTGCGCGCCGGTCGACGGCTTTCACAGGGTGAAACGGCATTATGGAAACCGATTCTCCACATTATCAACAGACTTTTCAACACAAATGGGGTGCAATTAACGATGTTATGTTAACTACGGATTGGTTTTCCCGTTTTTCGGTGCTGTTCTTCCCTGCGCGCACAAGTGTACGGCGAAGCGGCATCCTGCTGCGCGTTTGCCCTGCACGCGCCCAGACCCGCCACCCGCTCTGTGTTCTGCAAGTGCACAAAACCCCGGGAGCAGAACGCTCCCGGGGCAGGTGTATGGCTTTTGCGGGCCGGCGGTGCGTCGGTCACAGGCCGGTGAGGCGGCAGTAGCGCATCATGATGGCTGCAATCTGCGCGCGCGTGGCACCGCCGCTCGGGGCCAGATAGTCGGCGCCATTGCTCGCGATGCCGGAGATGAGACCGTTGCCGACGGCCCAGCTCATGGCGGCGTATGCCCAGTTGGAGACGCTGGCGGCATCGGGGAAGCTGTTGAGCGATGCTGCGCCGCCGAGGTAGGCCGGCGCATACTTTTCGGTGTAGCCATAGAGGAGAACGGCCATCTGCTCGCGGGTGATGAGGCCGTCGGGCGCGAAGGTCGTCGTGCTCATACCGGCGACGATGTCTTTGTCGTAGCCCCAGGCGACGGCGTTGTAGTACCATGTGCTGGGCCTGACATCCGTGAACGGCACGTAATATTTGCTGTAGTCGGTCGTGTCGCCGGAGAGGTTATAGAGGATCATCACGATCTGTGCGCGCGTGCTGACCGTGTCGGGCGAGAACGTCGTCGCGTCGAAGCCGCTCATCAGACCGTGGCGCACGCAGTAGTCGATGCCCTCGTGCGCCCAGTTGGACGGGGCGGGCACGTCGCGGAAGCGGAAGCTCGGGCACGCGGCGCCGCCCGGACAGACCGCAGAGCCGGTGGCGGGGATGATCTCGGTTCTGGTCTGGCCGCAGACGGTGCAGGTGTAGGTGCGGACGCCGGGCGTGGTCTCCGTCGGCGCGACGGTCACGGTGCCCTCGCCCCAGACGTGGGTGTGCGGGCCGGTGGCGGGGATGACCTCGGTCTTGGTCTGGCCGCAGACGGTGCAGGTATAGGTCATGGTGCCGGGGTCCTTCTCGGTCGGCTCCGTGGTCACGGTGCCGCTGTCCCACTTGTGGCCGAGCGCGGGCTTGCTGTTGCGCTGTTCGGTCGCGCCGCAGTCTCTGCAGGTGTAGAGGTCATAGCCTGCCTCCGTGCAGCTGGGTGCTACGTTCTTGGTGAAAACGAAGGTGTGCGCACCCGTAGCGGGGATGACCTCGGTCTTGGTCTGGCTGCAGACGGCGCAGGTGAACGTGCGCACGCCGGGGGTGGTCTCGGTCGGCTCGGTGGTCACGGTGCCGTTGTCCCACGTGTGCGCGCCGGTGGCGGGGATGACCTCGGTCGCAATGACGTCGCCGCAGTTGGCGCAGATGGTGTCGATGCGGCCGTCGGCCCCGCAGGTGGGGGGCACGGTGTTTTCCGTCGTGCCGTAGCCGGTGTGCAGGCACGCGCCCTTGCTGCTGACCTTGTAGCCCTGCCATGTGCCGTCGGTATCCAGCGTCCAGCCGTAGACCGGGTCGGGGTTATAGTGGATGGTGACGATGCCGGGCTCAAAGCTGTGCTCGGCCGCGCCGCCGGGCTGGACCGTCGGGGGCGCGCCGTAGCAGCGCACGTCTTTGAGTGCCTTACAGCCGGTGAAGGCATTGTGGCCGACGCTCGTCACGGTGGCGGGCAGCTTCATATCCGCCAGCGCGGTGCAGTCCTGGAAGCAGGCGTCGGGGACGGCGGTCACGCCGGCGGGCAGCGTCACGTCCGTCAGCGCGATGCAGCCGTTGAAGGCGGAGTTGCCGAGCGTCGTCACGGCCGCGGGGATGGGCGCCTTGGTGAGCGACTTGCAGACCTCAAACGCGCGCTCGCCGATGGCGGTCACCTCGCCCTTATAGTCGACGGTCAGCAGCTTCGTGCAGTCGTTAAAGCATTTGTCGGGCACGGCGGTAATGGCGGCCGGCAGGGTCATGCCGCTGAGACTCGCGCAGGCGTCAAACGCGCCGCGGCCGAGGGCCTGCAGCCCGTCGGGCAGCGTGATGGCGGTCAGCCCGTCGCCCGCGAGACCGAAGTCACCGATCTCGGTCACGCCCTTGGGGATGGACATACCCGTGAGCTTGGAGCACAGGGCGATGCCATAGCGGCCGATGCTCGTCACGCTTTCCGGCAGCGTGATCTGCGTGGCGGCCGGCAGGCAGAACAGGGCATAGTCGCCCACGTTCGTGACGCCATCGCCAATGATGACCCTCTTGAGGTTGCCCTTGATGTCAAAATCAATCTCGGAGATAGCGTTCATGCCGAGCGCCTCATAGTTCCACCACGGCGCGAGGTTGCCGTTGGGGAAGTCGAAGTCCGGCATGGCGCCGGTACCGGTGATGGTGAGCGTTTTGCTCGTGAGCGTGGATGTGACCTCCCAGTGCAGGCAGTTGTTCTCGCCGAAGTCGCCCGAGGTGGCCGCGGTCGCAAAGCTGCTGAGAATGGCATCCGTGTCCAGATCCGGGATCTCAAACTCCTCCTTGAGCTGCTCGATCTTCTCTTTGATGATCTTCTCGGCAATCTTTTTTTTCCAGGCTTTCAGATCGTCGATTTTACCGGCCGATGCGTTCACGGTCAGGCCGGAGAACAGTCCCACGACCAGAACGAGACACAGCGCCAGCGAGAGCAGGCGTTTTTTCATAGTTTCTTCCTCCTTACGGTAATGTTCCTGTGTACAACGGGAATATCTCTCTGTTGAAAATATAGCATACTCCCGGCAAAGTGTGCAATGGATAGGACGCAAAAACCGACGGATTTGTTACGAAACCACAAATCTGAGCAAGAATTTTACACGTTTTTTTGCCTGTGAACGCTTTCGGGCTGTTGCAATGGCGGGGCGCGTCCTGTATACTTGCTCTGTAGACATGTTTTTTGAAGTGTCGGATCCAGGAGGGAGGAACCATATGAAAAAACGAGTGTTGTCGCTGCTGCTGTGCTTTGTGCTCGCGGCGGGACTGCTGAGCGTGTGTGCTCCGCCGGCGCAGGCGGGCACGATCGCGGACGCGTTTGAACTGTTTATCAAGCAGCCCGGTCAGATCAAAAAGCTCTTCGGCCGTGAGGTCGCCCACGGTGACTGCGGCCCCGCAGGGGACGAGGCGAGCGTACATTATAAGATCTACGAAGTCACGAACCCCACTGTTGTGCAGGACAACCCCTTCCTGCAGCAGATCTGGCAGATCCATGATTACCGCGAGGACGCGCAGTATTACGGCGTGTACATCTTCGGCGACGGGAAAATGGCGGACTACGCGGCGACCGGCCAGAAAGCGCCGTGGATGGGCAACGTGGAGGTCACGGAGTATAATGACAAGGGACAGGTTCTCGGCACGACCGTCGTGGAAAACCTCGGTGAGGAGTATCTCGCGCTGGCCTACATCGCCGACGGCACCGACGAGGAGTGGGACGGCCGCACCGAGCGCTACTCCGGCGTTACGAATGTCGGCGCGCGCGCGTTCAAGGACTGCCGCTATCTCACGTGCATGTTCCTCAATGACGACATCACCACCATCAGCGATTCCGCATTTTATAAAGACGAGTACCTCTCGGCCATCAATATGCCGCGCAAGCTCGAGCTCATCGACAAGTACGCCTTCTACGGCTGCGACACGCTCACGTTCGTGCGCGCGCGCAACTGCAGCCGCCTGCGCCGCATTGAGGACCACGCGTTTTACAGCTGTACCATGCTCGCCGAGCTGCGCCTGCCGGAAGGCCTGACGTATATCGGCCCGTGGGCCTTCGCGTGGGACCGCATCCTCGGTCAGGAGGACACGACGCTCGGTCTGCCGTCGAGCCTGCAGACGATCAGCACGGGTGCGTTCGCGTTCGTCAACCACCACAAGAACCTCAACATTCCGGCCAACGTCACGAGCATCGGTGACTTTGCGTTCATGTGCGATTACTACATGAACAACCTCACCTTCAGCCCCGGCGACAAGAAGCTCACCATCGGTAAGGCGGCCTTCTTCGGCGACAACCACATGAAGACCGTCGACCTCTCCAACCGCGTCGCGCAGATCAACAAGTGCGCCTTTGCCGGCTGCGAGCTGCTCGAGGAGGCTTACTTCGGCGACAAGATCGACACGATCGAGGGCCGCGCCTTCACCAGTGTGGACGCCGCGCTGCAGCTCGCTATCAAGACTGTCCTCAACGGGATTCTCGACCCGGACAATCCGGATGGGAACGAAGAGCACGCGGATGATATTGCTGCGGGCCTGACCCAGATCGCAAAGGTCACGCAGCTCAAGCGCGCCGTCTTTAAAAATGACCCCGCTAAGAGCATCTACGCCGCGGCGGACTCCAACCGCTCCTTCCCGGATGACTGCGTGGTCTATTACCCGCAGGGCAGCTACACGTGGCTCGCCGAGCTCAAGGATGACGGCACATGGCAGGGCTATCAGACCGGCTTCTGGCACGGCGACCACATCGCCGCGTTCACGGACACGGTCGTCGCCCCCACCTGCACCGAGCAGGGCTACACGCACCACGTCTGCACGGTGAAGGGCTGCACCTATGCCCCCGTGGACGACACCTATGTCGCCGCCACCGACCACACCTGGGTCAAGACGCAGACGAACCCGCCCACCTGCACCGAAAAGGGCACGCAGTTTTATAAGTGCTCGGTCTGCGGTGCGACCCGCACCGAGAAGATCGCGGCCCTCGGCCATGACCTGAGCCGCTGCGATCTCAAGCCGGCCGCCACCTGCACGCAGCCCGGCCGCGCCGTCGGCACGTGTGCGCGCTGCGGCGTGCAGATCGATGAGGTCATCCCCGCCAAGGGGCATGACTACAGCTACGCCGAGACCAGCGTCGCGCCCACCTGTACCGAGCCCGGCCACTACAAGGGCACCTGCCCGACCTGCGGCAAGGACTATGACGATGTCGTTCCCGCCCTCGGCCACGACTGGGGTGAGTGGGTCACGACGATCGAGCCGACCGTCTCGACCGTCGGCTACCGCTATCATGTCTGCAACCGCGACGGCTGCGGCTACCGCGAGGGGGAGGACATCCCGAAGCTGCAGGAGCATACCTGGGATTCCGGCATCGTGACCACGAAACCGGACTGCATTCATGCTGGTGTCCGCACCTATACTTGCACGGACTGCGGCGCGACGAAGACGGAGACAATCCCTGCAACGGGTGAGCATACGTTTGCTACCAAGGAGATTCCGGCCACTTGCACGACGGGCGGTTATATCCTGTGCACATGCAGCGTCTGCGGCACGACACAGCGATATGACGCTTCAGAACCGCTGGGACACAAATGGAACAGCGGGCAAGTGACAACGAAGCCGACAGAAGATATGGCAGGTGTCCGCACCTATACCTGTACTGTGTGCGGGGATACCAAAACGGAGACGATTCCGGCGACCGGTGTGCATGTGCATACTTGGCAGCTGACAAAGCGTGTTCCTGCAACTTGCACGGAAGATGGTTATGACCTGTATACATGTGCAAAATGCGGAGCTGTAGAACACCGCAATGAAGTGGCGGCGTTTGGCCATAAGATGAATGCAGGAGAGGTCGTTATTAAGCCGACTGCAACAACATCCGGGGTTCGAGTTTATACTTGTTCCGTCTGTGGAGAGACAAAGGCAGAAACCATTCCTGCTACCGGTTTGCCGTCTGTCTGCCCCGGCGGCCCGGCCTGCCCGGGCTACGCCTTCCGCGATATGCCCGCGCCGAGCATCTGGTCGCACGCGGGGCTGGATTACTGCATCTATCATGGCTATATTGCCGGCACGTCGGCAACGACCGTCACGCCGGACGGCGAATGCACGCGCGCCATGATCGTGAGCATCCTCTACCGCGTGCAGGGCGAGCCCGCGAAGGTCAACGGTTATGAGCTCAAAAAGCTCGCGGCGCCGTTTGACGACGTGGAGCGCGGCCGCTGGTATACCGACGCCATCTGGTGGGCAAAGCTCACGGGCGTCGTCTCCGGCATGAGCCCGAGCACCTTTGCGCCCGACGATCCGATCACGCGCGCGCAGCTTGCGGTCATCCTCTATAACTACACCAAGCAGTTTGCGCCCGAGAGCCTGACGGAGACGGGCTCGCTCGCCGGCTTCCCGGATGCGGGCAGCGTCCCGTCGTGGGCGCGCACGGCGATGGCGTGGGCCGTCGGCAACGGCCTGATCTCCGGCGTCGGTGAAAACGGCGTCTCGTACCTCAGGCCGGAGGGCTGCGCCACGCGCGCGCAGGTCGCGACCATTCTCATGAACTACGATAAGGCGCTGGGCTGAGGCGCATCCAATACCGATAGAAATAAATAGAAACAAAAACAGCTCCGGAAGCATCAACCGCTTCCGGAGCTGTTTGAGACTGTCAAAAAAGTACTACTTTTTTGACAAAGAGATTTGCGGCCTGACTGCAGCGCGTGCGTTTGCAGGCCGAGAAGTATTTTCTTCGCCGCACATGTCGCCGAAGAAAATGATGGGACTTTCTTTGCGCCTGCGGGCGCAAACTCTACGAGGTTCTTTAACATGCTGAGCAGCTCCGGAAGCATCAACTGCTTCCGGAGTTGTTTGCTGTCTGCGAAGTTTACATAATTCAAAATTGTTTTATTTAAGCTGCGTAGATACTGCGATTTTCGTTCTTCTAATTTACATAATCATTATCCTTTCCTGCCGCGCAGCATCGCCGCGATCGTCACGGCGCTGTATCCGCTCTGCTGCCAGAGGTCGCCGGGCACCGTGCCGCCGTTGCGCAAAATGAGCGCGATCTGGCGCCGCGCATCGCTGCGCGCTGCCGTCTGCGCCTTGTCGCGCGCAGCCTTTTCCTTTTCGGCTGCGGTCTGCGCGGCCTTGGCTTTCTTGTCGGCGGCGGCCTTGGCGTCGGCGAGGGCCTTCGCCTGCTGCTGCAGCTTGCTGTCCGCGCGGTCGTAGGCGGCGTCGTCCATGTCGAGCAGCGCCGCGATCTGCGCCTTCGTCACGCCGTCACGGCTGTCAGCGGCGTCGAGCATCCGGTCAATGGCGCTCAGGTGTGTCTTGTGCTCATCGCTGTAGCGCTCGTAGGCCAGCTGCGCCAGCTCCGGCAGCTTGCCTGCGAGCATGGCGCGGTAATAGCCGCCCGCCTGCTGCGCCGCCGCCACGGCCGCCGTCGAGGCCTGACCGCCCGTCAGCGCGGCCGCCTTGCCGAGGGCGTTTTCTGCCGCGAGCTCCGCCTGCCGCTCGTATTGCTGCCGGTAGGCGGCGTAGAGCTTGTCCGACGCGGGGTCGTAGTCAAACTGCTCGCCGAGCAGTGCGTCGAGCATCCGGTCGATCTGTTCGCGGCGGTCTGCCGTGCCGCGCCCGGTCAGCAGCGCCTCGGCCTCGCGGCGGTGCGTGTCGTCATAGTCCGGCACGTCTTCGATGGGCAGGTACTGCGCATAGTCACTCGTCTGTTCCTGACCGGCCATGCCCTCGCCGCGGATCTTCGCGTTGCGCTGCTGCTCATAGACGGCGGCAGCCGCGTTGTCACCGCGCCGGGCCGCCTGCTCCATGAGCGCGGCGTAGTCGGTGTCCTTGTCGTATTTGTATTTTGTCGCCATAGGTTCTCCTTTCCTCAGTGCTGCGGTCCGGCGGCGGTCTCCGTGCGCGTGAGCGAACATAGCCGCCATGCCCCCGTGCCCGTCAGCCGAAGGCGAAAGTGGTCGCACCGGCGCGGCAGTACCGGCAGGGTGAACGTACGCTTTGCACCCGCCGTCACGTTTGCAAGCGTGTGCCACTGTCCGTCGGAGTCATACTGCGCCGCCGCCGTGATGCTTGCGCCCGCCTCGGCCTCCAGCCGCAGCTGCACGCGCAGCAGCCGCTTGCAGTCCGGGCTGCCGCTGATAAAGTCGCCCGTTTCGAGCAGGCTCTCCATCTGTGCCGTGCTGCCCGCGCCGAAGCGCCACACGCCGCGCGTATCCTGCGCATAGAGCGCGCCGCCGCACTGCGCAAAGCCGCGCGCGTCAAAATCGTCCTCACGGCTCCACAGGCCGCTGCGCGTGTCATATACAAACAGGTGCCGGACGCTCCGCTCGTCGCGCGCCGAGAGATACCAGCGCGTCCCGTCCGTGCCGGCGACGCCGTGCGTGAGCGTGCGCCCGAGCGCATCGCCGATGCG
>OHAU01001886.1_pt1 | contig 22183 bp, 14 predicted proteins | sample 1577181 | NCBI WGS metagenome assembly OHAU01 (sample SAMEA3541472, study PRJEB24748) | human gut metagenome | biome: human gut; feature: human-associated habitat; material: faeces | place: China | collected 2012 | reverse complement strand
ATAGCGGAGCGTCTGCGGACGCTCCGCTATCCCATTTTCACGGGTGGGGTCGTAATGGCAAACGGCATTTACAGCGCCTGCTTCCTGCGGAAGCGGCGGCGCTGCGGGGAATCCTCTCCTACACAACACAGCAAGGCCGTCCGGCATTCGCCGGACGGCCTTGCTGCACTTATTGGAAAGGATCGATCAGGAGATGGCAATTGTTATTTCGCCAGACCCAGCTTTTTCAGCCGGTTCCATGCGCGGATGACCTGTACCTTGGTCACACGCTTGCCGGGCGTAAAGGCGCCCTCACCCATGTCGGGCAGCAGCCCGGCCTCCACAGCCCAGCGGGCTGCCTTGGCCTTGGCGGTATCCGGCTCCGCTACACCGCTGTAAACAGCGGGTGCGGCGGGTTCGGGCTTGCCTGCGGTGCTCCACAGCAGCACGGCCAGCTGTTCCCGGGTGCGCGGGATGGGCGTGCCCTTGGGCAGCAGGTCTGCAAGGATGCTGTAAGTAACAGCCTCATAGCCCATTACTGCGCTGCCTGCAAACCACGCCGTTGTACCGGCTACGATGGCCACCGTTTGCAGCGGGCTGAACTCGGTGCTGTCCCCCTGCGGCGGCTGCTCTGGCGGCTCCTCCGGGGTGGTCTCGGCGATGATGCGGAACGAGCCTGTTTTAACAGTTCCACCCGCATACTGTGCACTGCCTGCGACGGTTACAGTATAGCTGTAATCGCCCGGCTCAATGGGAGCGCCGTCCAGCACTTTGCCATTCTGCATGTAGGTCACGGTAACATCACCGTAGTCCTTATTGCTGGTGTTCTTAACAGTTACTTCCTTGGGACTGCCGTCATAGGTCAGGTTGTTGGGCAGGACAAAGGCAAAGTCTGCGGGGTCTGCCGGCGGCAATTCCGCCGCGCCCTCGCCGGTGGCGCTCAGGTTAAGGATATGGGTCTGCGGGATGTTATACTTGCGCAGGTCGATGGTGCTGTTGTAACGCTCTCCATCGGCTACAGAGCCGCTATAAGCTACGCCGTTCACACTCTTGATGGGGGCATGCGTGATGACCGAGATGGTGTTCAGATCGGTGTCAACGTAGAGGGTGGAGGTTTCTGCGTCCCAAACACCCTCCATCATGCCATTGATGCCGTTGATGTATTTTTCAGCGTACTCGGCACCTTCCGGTGCAGTGTAGTTCAGGGTGTAGTAACCAGAAGCGCCGTTCAGATCCTTGGTATCCTTTGCCACCAGTGCGTGGATGATGGGGTTATTCTGAATGATGCCGCCCTCGTTATAAACAACGGTGCACTCGCCGCCGTCAATGATGGGCTGGTAGGGCTCTGCATTGCCGTCATAGCCGGCCGTATTTTCCACCGGCAGCTTCAGGGTGTTCTGGCTGTTTTCGACCGTGCCGCCGTTTTCCTCTGCCAGTGCAGCGGCGCTGGCGGTGTCGGGCGGGGCGCTCTGGGCAAGGGCGGGCAGCGGCATTGCGGTCAGTGCCATGCTCAGCGCCAGAACCATGCTGATGAGCCGTTTTTGCATAAGATCCTCTCCTTTTCAAGCGCCCTTCCAAGCCGGGCGCTTTTTGTTGTACCCAGTGTACCACGTTTTGCCCTCTTTGGACGGTTTTGGGCACGAATCGCCCCGCAAATGCGCTGAAACGACCCGGCGCGCCGGGCGCACCCGCAAAAAACAGAAAACCGCCCGGCTTGCGGTTGCCGGACGGTTTTCTGCTCTATAGGAATTATGGGAATGGCATATTGAACAGAGTATTGCTCTGTGCCTGTAGTATACCACGAACGGCGGCAAAAGTGGAGCAATTCTGCGTGAATGGCCCCTGAAATGCATCGAATCGCCCTGAAAAGCCCTAAAAAAGCCCTTGCGCACCCTTTTGGGACGCAAAAAAGGGACTGCCGCACAGCGCTGTGCAGCAGTCCCTGCGGGGTTATAAGGGGTTAAGGGGCAGCGGTTTTAGCCGCGCTGCTGGTAGTTCTTCCAAGTGCGGATGACCTCCAAGCGGCCCACGCGGCTGCCGGGCTTGAAGTTGCCGTCCTGTGCGGACATCAGGCCGGTCTCCACGACCCAGCGGATAGCCTGCAGCTCTGCGGCATCTGCTGCCACATCGTTGAACAGTGCAGTGCTCTGGGTAGCGGGCTTGCCTGCGGCGGTCCACAGTGCAACTGCCAGCTGCTGGCGGTTAGCGGGGATGGCCATGCCCTCGGGCAGAACGCTCTTCAGGTAGGCGGTAGTGCCAACAATGTAGGCACCTGCGCCAATGGCTGCGCCGCCCACAGCGGCTACTGCCACAATGGCTGCACCGCCGCCGTCACTGTCACCGCCGGGTGCGGGGGTGGGGTCGGGGTTCGGGTTCGGCTTAGGATCGGGAGTAGGCTCCGGATCGGGGTTCGGATCCGGCTTAGGATCAGGAGTGGGATCCGGATCGGGGTTCGGGTCCGGCTTAGGATCGGGAGTAGGCTCCGGATCGGGGTCCGGGTCCGGCTTAGGATCGGGAGTGGGATCCGGATCGGGAGTAGCAGGAACTTCAAACACAGCAGTCAGTTTCACATCCTGAGCGGGCATCTTGAACTCCAGCACATGGGCAGTGCTCTGCTCCTCGGTCAGCTCCAGACCGGTGCAGCTCCAGTTCTTGAACACGCTGGTCTCGGTGTCCTCGTCTGCGATGACCTTGAGCTCTGTATCCACAGGCACAGCTGTCAGGTCGGCAACAGCGCCGCCGTCCTTCAGGGTGACCGTTGCATCGGAGACATCGAGTTTATAGGTCTTGGGAGCGTTCTCGGTGTACTGTGCTTTCAGTGTGACCTTGTTTGCGGGCATCGTGAAGGAGATGGTCGCCTTAGTGGTGTCCACGTCAGTGGGCAGACCGGTCACTTCCCAACCGGTGAAGGTGTAACCGTCCTTCTCGTCTGCGGTGGCAACGAGCTCTGTACCCACGGGCACAGCCGTCAGGTCGGCAACAGTGCCGCCGTCCTTCAGGGTGACCTTTGCATCGGTGACCTTGAGCTCATAGGTCTCGGGAGCGTTCTCGGTGTACTGTGCTTTCAGCGTAACCTTGTTTGCGGGCATCTTGAAGGAGATGGTCGCCTTGGTGGTGTCCACGTCAGTGGGCAGACCGGCCACTTCCCAACCGGTGAAGGTGTAACCGTCCTTCTCGTCTGCGGTGGCCTTGAGCTCTGTACCCACGGGCACAGCTGTCAGGTCGGCAACAGCGCCGCCGTCCTTCAAAGTGACCTGTGCATCGGTGACCTCGAGTTTATTCGTAGGAGTAACGAACTCCGCCTTCAGGTTCACATCATGGTCGGGCATGGTGAAGTACACCACGCGTGCGGTGCTCTGCTCCTCGGCCAGTTCCAGACCAGTCCAGCACTTGAACACGCTGGTCTCGGTGTCCTCGTCTGCGGTGGCCTTGAGCTCTGTACCCATGGGCACAGCCTTCAGGTCGGCAACAGCGCTGCCATCCTTCAGGGTGACCGTTGCATCGGAGACATCGAGTTTATAGGTCTTGGGAGCGTTCTCGGTGTACTGTGCTTTCAGTGTGACCTTGTTTGCGGGCATCGTGAAGGAGATGGTCGCCTTAGTGGTGTCCACGTCAGCGGGCAGACCGGTCACTTCCCAACCGGTGAAGGTGTAACCGTCCTTCTCGGCTGCGGTGGCAACGAGCTCTGTACCCACGGGCACAGCTGTCAGGTCGGCAACAGCGCCGCCGTCCTTCAAAGTGACCTGTGCATCGGTGACCTCGAGTTTATTCGTAGGAGTAACGAACTCCGCCTTCAGGTTCACATCATGGTCGGGCATGGTGAAGTACACCACGCGTGCGGTGCTCTGCTCCTCGGTCAGGTCCAGACCGGTGCAGCTCCAGTTCTTGAACACGCTGGTCTCGGTGTCCTCGTCTGCGGTAGCCTTGAGTTCTGTACCCACGGGCACAGCCGTCAGGTCGGCAACATCGCTGCCATCCTTCAGGGTGACCTGTGCACCGGAGACATCGAGTTTATAGGTCTTGGGAGCGTTCTCGGTGTACTGTGCCTTCAGCGTGACGTTATTTGCGGGCATCGTGAAGGAGATAGTCGCCTTGGTGGTGTCCACGTCAGTGGGCAGACCGGTCACTTCCCAACCGGTGAAGGTGTAACCGTCCTTCTCGTCTGCGGTGAAGCTGAGCTTCTCACCTGCAACGTGCTCGGTAGACTTGTCGTCCACGGTCAGGGTGTACTTCGACTCAGACACAGTATAGGTGCCCACTTCGTACTGGTTGCCAACGTAGTGGTCACTATCATTCACCACGATGTAGACAGAGTAAGTGCCTGCCTTGGTGGGCTTCGTCACAGACGGGAACGAGCCATCCTCCGAGACATACTGGATAGAATACAGCGGGGCATCGTCAAAATACATCGGGCCGGTATAGTTTGCAGTTTGGGTCTTGGAGTCATACTCAAAGTCGGCTCTGTTCGCTTGATATCTGCGTACCACCTCGCCGATATCAAGCGAGCCTTCTGTGTACTTGTCGCCCTCTTGCGCTACGATGCGCTGCTTGTAGAGGCCGTACATGTCCGCTCCCGCCGGGTAAGTTTCAAACACCCTGTCGTCGTAGGTGCGCACATAGACGAGGCTCAATTTGCCCACGCCCTCCTTGCTGCTGGTGACGGTCTGAGGTCCGATGATCGTCCCGGAAACGGTAAAGTCGCTCTTGCTCAGGGAAGAGAAGGGCAGCTTTCCGGTGGTGGCCATGTTCACCACAATAGGCTCGCCGTCATTCTTGGCGGTCAGGGTCAGGGTCTTGCCATCTGCGGAAAGCTGTGCGCCGTTGTAAGCGCTGACATCCTCGCCGTTGATATTCGTGACCTCTGTGCTGAAGGTGAGCGTCACCGCAGTATTGCCGACAAGGTAAACCGCATCTGCCGTTACGGCATTGCCCTTGACGGTTTTCACAGTGCCGTCTGTGATCATCAGCTTGCTCTGCTGCTGACCGGCGGCGAGGTATTTGCTTTCAATATAGCCGCAGCTCACCGTATTGGAAACAGCAGCCTTGCTGTCGCCGTCCGTTTTCAGGCTGCCAAGGATCATGGCATTCTGGATGACCGTTTTCTCCGTGGCATAGCTCGGCAGCTGGATATCGTGGAACACACCGCCGGTGACCTCGCTGTTCTGGTTCAGCTGGACCACAGCGTTGAATGCGCCGCCGGTGATCGTACCATAAGCGCGGACGACATCCTGGAAAGTGCCGCCTGCGATGGTGCTGTTGTCATCCGCGTAGACATCCTTCTGGAAGGTGCCATCCTGAATGATGGTGTTCTCCGCACCAACAGAGCCCTCTGCCACGATGCCGGTGACGGTCACATTTGCAAAAGTGATCTGCTCCACGGCAATGGCCTTATGGTAGGGGTTGATGGCACCCGAAGCAAGATCCACCGGGTTGCCGTCCGGGGTGGTGATGTAAAGCGCCGCGCGTGTCCTTCCGTTCTCTTTCTTGGTGGCGTACTTCCAGCCCAAGCCCTCATAGAGGTTAGCCGTCATGCCCTCGCCGCTCACCGGCACACCGGTCACGCCGGTCAGGTCGGGCAGACCCTCTTCGGTAATGCGCAGGGGCTTGAGGTCGCTTGGATCGGTGGACTTATTCACAAAGATCTCTGCGCCGTCATTCTTGCCGGTAATGCGCAGCACCTTGCCGTCGGCAGAGGTGTTGGCGTTGTAGCTGCTGACCGGTGCATCGTTGATGCTCAGCACATCGGTGTTCAGGGTAAGTTCTGCGCTGCCTGCGCCCACCAGATAGATGATATTGGTGGAAAGAGGCAGAGTTCTGCCGTTCATCGCAGTCACACCGCCGTTGCGCACCACCAGCGTGCTGAGCTGCTGTCCTGCGGGCAGCAGCTTCTGGAGGCCGTCAGGCAACTCGCCCAGAACCGTATCCGAAATGGTGTAGGTGTTATTGCCATAGGTGCTGAAATTGCAGCTTTGGATCACCGCATTGGCAATAGAGCACGAGCCATTGCAGTACAGGGAATCGAAGGTGCCGCCGGTGATCTCGACCGCACTGTTCCCGTTGATCGAGCTGATGCCCGCGCTGACATTGTGGAAGGTGCCGCCGCTGATCTTACCGCTGGTGATATTCAGTCGGCCGTTTTCGCCAAACTCACCGCCGGTAATATTGGCATTGGTGATCTCGACATAGCAGTTGATAGGCACATCGCTCAGCAGGCTGAAGTCGAAGTTCGCGCCGCCCTGATCCAGGATCTGCAAAGTGCTTTCATTGCTGCTGTCGTTGGGGTAGCAGTTATAACCCCAGCCGATGCCCATGTAAACACGGTGCAGCTTTGCGTCCGTGTCCTCGTCCAGACTGTCCACATAAGTCACGTCGGTCAGGTCGGGCTGACCCTCATTGTCAAAGCGCAGTTCTGTGGCGCCAAGTACCAAAGGAACCAGCTTCATGGGTGCGCCGTCCTGCGCTGGGATCATGTTAAAGCTGGCGGAAAGCGTTTTTCCGTCAAGGCTGATGCTGACCGTGGCAATCGTAGAGCCAAAGTATGTGAAGGCGTAGTTTTGGGTGCCTGCAGGCAGCGCCATGACACTGCCGCCGGTAGAGGCTACCGCCCACGCATCGCAGCCGGTGTCGCTTTCCACTGCCAGCTCCAGATTTTTCCCGGTGCCGATATAGCTATACCGCTTGATGATATAGATCTCTGTTACCTTTTGGCCGTTCAGGGTGCAGTTCTTCGGCAGAAGCAGCTGGTGTGCCTGCTGCTGCGTGTCGGCGCTCAGGCCGGAGATATCGCGGAAAAAGCCGCCCCGGACATTGCCGCCGTTCTCGGTCAGCTTATCGTAGGTGCCGCCGTCAATGGTGCCCTGATTCAGCTGCACATCGGCGTAGCTGCCGCCCAGAACGCAGACGCCGTACATATTGTCGGCTTCTATCAAAAGTGTGCCGGTGACAGTGCCATCCAGCAGATAAACCGTGTAACTATTAGCATTCTTGACGGTCACATTGCAGCTGACCGTGCCGTCCAGAATGTACTCGGTATCTTCACTGCCGGTACCGGTGATGGTCAGCCCGGTGGTTTCGTCATAACTCCAGCCGGTACCGGCTGCTGCCTTGGGCAGACCGTTCGTACCGGTCTTGATCTTGACCACCTGATTTTTTGTTTCAGAGTTCGTACCAACAGCCTCATGCTCGTCTTCCGAGCTGTAAGTGATGCTGTTGGTCTCTTCCGCCGCCGCGGAAGAAAGCCCTGCCCCTGCATCTGCAAATGCGGATACAGGGAGAATGGAGAGCATCATACTGAGCGCCAGTATCATGCTCACGATGCGTTTTTTCATGATATCCTCTCCTTTGTCGGTTGATTTGTCCGGCTATACCCCCAAACGGAACAGCCGGAACGGACAAAAATGCCAAGTTGAGTATAGCACCAAAATTCAAGGAAATAAAGCGCTTTTGCGGGCAGCACCTGCCAAAAAAAGGTGCAAAATTATGGGCAAAATCACGATACGGGGGGGGGGTATGCTTCTCTCCCATAAAAAAGCAGTTCCGAAACGCCCGCAGGCGTTTCGGAACTGCAATACAAAATATTCTTTCCACTCTTGATGCCCAAAGTGCAACGACGACGACCGCCGCCAGCGGCGGAAACAGGGAGGAGTTGTTGGGGCAGCGGCCAGCAAGACGCGAGTGCCGCCCAAGGCACGATGCGGATGCTGGGTGCCGCAACCCGATAGCGGCGGGCATTCAAAAGCGTTTTACTTGTCCGCCAGCAGCACCGCCAGCACGGCTTTCTGGACGTGCAGACGGTTCTCCGCTTCGTCAAAGATCTCGTCCGCGTGCTGCTCGAACAGGGCGGTGGAGATCTCCTCGCCCCGGTGGGCGGGCAGACAGTGCAGCACCAGCGCGTTGGGCTTGGCATTTTCCAGCAGACGGCCGGTGAGCTGGAAGCCCACAAAATCCCGCAGACGCTGCTCGCTCTCGGCAGTGCCGAGGGCGGTGGTGTTCCACGCGGCGGTGGCTACGATGTCCGCATCTCGCAGGCCCTCGGCGGGGTCGGTGGTCAGGTGGAAGGCATTGCCGTATTTGTGGGCAAACATCAGCACATCCGCTGCCGGTCGGTAGCCCGGAGGACAGACGCAGGATACCTGCATCCCCGCCAAAAGGCCGCCCACGATCAGGCTGTTGGCCATGTTGCTGCCGTCGCCCACAAAGCAGAGCTTCAGCCCTGCCAGCGTGCCCCGGCGCTCCCGAATGGTCATCAGGTCCGCCAGCACCTGACAGGGATGGGCGTAGTCGGTCAGGCCGTTGATCACCGGAATGCCGGAAAGCTCGGCCAGCTCCTCCAAGTCCCGCTGGCGGTAGGTGCGCCAGACGGCGCAGTCGTAGTAGCGCCCCAGCACCCGGGCGGTGTCCCGCAAAGGCTCGCCCCGCCCGGCCTGCAGCTCGGCGGTGTTCATGTAGTTGCCAAGACCGCCCATCTGGTACACACCCACCTCAAAGCTGGTGCGGGTGCGGGTAGACGCCTTAGAGAACAGCAGCGCCACGCTTTTGCCCGCCAGCAGCGGGGCGGTGCGGCCCGCCTTGCAGTCCGCTTTCAGCTGGTCTGCCACATCCAGAATGTGGGTCAGCTCGGCGGGGGAAAGGTCGCTCATTTTCAGCAGATTTTTCATGCCTGCTCCTTCGGAGCCGTCGGCTCCATCGTGCCCAGCACCTCGGCCAGCACATCCAGCGCCATGTCTACCTCGTGTTCGGAGACGGTCAGCGGCGGCAGCAGACGCAGCCGGGTCTTTGCGGTAAGCACCAGCAGGCCCTTTTCACGGCAGGCAGCCAGCACATCCGCAGCCTGCACATCAAAGAATTCGATGCCCACCATCAGGCCGATGCCGGAAATGTTCTTGACGTGGGGCAGCTTTGCCAAGCCGGTGCGCAGCTGTACGGCGCGCTCGCTGACCTGTGCAAGGAAGCTCTGATCCAGACGGTCCACCACCACGTTGGCACCGGCGCATACCACCGGGTTGCCGCCAAAGGTAGAGCCGTGGGTGCCGGGGCCCATGCCCTCGGCTACCTTTTCATTCATCAGCACCGCGCCGATGGGCAAGCCGCCGCCCAGCCCCTTGGCAAGGGTGACGATGTCCGGCTTGAGGTTATAGTGCTCACAGCACAGGAAGGTGCCGGTACGGCCTACGCCGGTCTGCACCTCGTCCACGATGAGCACAAGGTCTTTTTCGTCGCACAAAGCGCGCACGGCCTGTACATAGTCCGGGTCCAGCGCCATCACGCCGCCCTCGCCCTGAATCAGTTCCATCATCACGGCGCAGGTGTGGCGGTCTACCAGCTCCCGCAGCGCTTCAATATCCCCCGCCGGGACGTACTGGAAGCCCTCGTTGAAGGGGCCGAAGTAGTTGTGGAACACCTCCTGCCCGGTGGCGGTCAGGGTGGCAAGGGTGCGGCCATGGAAGCTGTTGACCAGCGTGATAACGTTGTAGCGGTCCTTGCCGTAATGGTCTACGCTGTACTTGCGGGCGGCCTTGATGGCGCCCTCGTTGGCTTCAGCACCGGAATTGCCGAAGAAAACTTTGCTCATGCCGGTGCGCTTGCACAGCTTTTTCGCCAGCTTGCCGCAGGGTGCGGTGTAGTACAGGTTGGAGGTGTGCTGCAATTTGTGTGCCTGCTGGGACACGGCTTCTGCCCATGCAAGGTCGCAGTAGCCAAGGCTGTTCACCCCGATGCCGCTGGTGAAGTCCAGATACTTCTGTCCCTCCGGGCCCTCGGCGTACAGCCCGTGCCCCTTTTCCAGCACGACGGGGTTGCGGTTATAGGTGTGCAGGACGTACTCGTTGTCCCGCTTGATGACTTTTTCAGAATCCATAGGTGTACCTCCTGTAACATGGAGTTCTTGCGCAATGCTGTGCGGACTCCTCTGAAGCTGTACCGCCACCGCTGAAATCTTTCCCCCCAAAGGGGGAAGGCTTTTAAGCGCTCCTGCAAAGGGAAAAAGCGGAGCGGTTTCGTTGCCTTTATTATAACTTTCCGCCGGCGATTGCGCAATCTTTTTATTCGCGGTGGCTGCGGCGGTAGAAGCGGGTACCGGAGCCGCGGTCGGAGAACAGTTCCAGCAGGATGGAGTGCGGCACACGGCCATCAATGATAACAGCCTCGTGCACGCCCTGATAGATGGCGTCCGCCATGCCGCCGATCTTGGGGATCATGCCGCCCGCAATGATACCGGCGGACTTGTAGCCCTCGATCTCGGTCACCTCCACCTCGGGGATGAGGGTGGTCTCGTCCTTCTTATCCCGCAGCAGACCCGCGATATCGGTCATGGACACCAGCTTTTCGGCCTTGAGGGCAATGGCGATCTGGGCAGCGGCGGTGTCCGCGTTGACGTTATACGCCTGCCCAAGGTCATCCATGCCCACGGTGGCGATCACCGGGATAAAGCCGCCGTCCAGCAGGCTTTCGATCAGGGTGGCGTCCACATGGACGATCTCGCCCACATGACCCAGCTGGGGGTCCAGCTCGGTGCAGCGGAGCATCTGTCCGTCCATGCCGCACAGACCCACGCCGCGCCCGCGCAGCTTTGCCACAAGGTCCTTGTTCACCTTACCTGCCAGCACCTGCTGCACGATCTCCATGGTTGCATCGTCCGTCACCCGCAGACCATTTGCAAAGTGGCTCTCTACGCCCACCTTCTTGAGCATCTCGTTGATGGCGGGGCCGCCGCCGTGCACCAGCACCACCCGCACGCCCAGCAGCGTCAGGGTGACAAGGTCGTTCATCACGGCGTTTTTCAGCGTCTCGTTGATCATGGCGTTGCCGCCGTATTTGATGACCATGGTTCTGCCATGGTATTTCTGGATATAAGGGGTGGCCTCCGAAAAAAGCCGCGCCATTTCTTCGTTTTTCATCTGTTCCGCGCTCCTGTCAGGTTCTGTAATCGCCGTTGATCTTCACATAGTCGTAGGTCAGGTCACAGCCCCACGCCTTGGCGCTTGCCTCGCCGGTGCCCATATCCACCTTGACCAGAATATCGTGCTCTGCCAGCACCTTGGCGGCTTCATCCTCGCTGTACGGGTGGTAGGCGGCGTTCTCGCACACATACACCTCGCCCGCCTTGCTGGAAAGCCAGACGCAGACCTTATCAATGGAGAAGTCCCCGGGGGTGTAGCCGATAGCGCACAGGATGCGTCCCCAGTTGGCATCGCGGCCAAAGACCGCCGCCTTAAACAGGTTGGAGCAGACCACGCTGCGGCTGACGGCGCGGGCGGTCTTCAGGTCGGGCGCGTGGGTCACTTCGCAGGTAATGAGGTGGGTTGCACCCTCGCCGTCTCCGGCGTGCTCGGCGCACATGTGCTCTGCAATGGCGGTCAGCGCTGCCACAAAGGCGGCGTAGTCCGCGTTCTCCTCGCAGATCTCCGGGTTGCCCGCAAGACCGGACGCCATAATGATCAGGGTATCGTTGGTGGAGGTGTCCAGATCCACGCTCATCTGGTTATAGGTGCCGGGCACAACGGTCTTGAGCGCCTTTTCCAGCAGCGCGGGCGAGACTGCGGCGTCGGTGGTGTAGAACGCCAGCATGGTGGCCATGTTGGGGGCGATCATGCCGCTGCCCTTGCCGATGGCACCCACGGTGCACACCTTGCCGCCCAGCTCGAACTGGATGGCGTATTCTTTTTTATGGGTGTCGGTGGTCATGATGGCGGTGGCAGCGTCCGTGCTGCCCTGCGCGGTGGCAGCCAGCTTTTCCGCTGCCGCCGGGATGCCCCGGGCAAAGGGGTCGATGACCATGGGCTGACCGATGACGCCGGTGGAGGCAGGCAGAACGTCCTTTTCGTCCATGTTCAGCGCCTTGCCCACCAGTGCACAGCACTCCTCTGCCAGCGCCACGCCGTTGGCGGCGCAGGTGTTGGCGTTGCCGCTGTTTACCACAATGGCCTGTGCGTAGCCATCGGCCAGATGGGCGCGGTCCACCTTGATGGGCGCACCGCAGACCTTGTTGGTGGTGTACACGCCCGCAGCAGCGCAGCGCACCTCGGCCTTGATGAGCGCCAGATCGTATTTTTCGCTGTGATTTGCCCGGATGCCGCAATGGACACCGGCGGCGGCAAAGCCCTTGGGCGCGCAGATGCCGCCCGCAACTTCCTTATACTGCATATCGATTTTCCTTTCCCACAAAGAAAAACAAGTTTATTCCAAGCCCTTGGTCTCTTCCAGACCCAGCATCAGGTTCATGCACTGGACGGCGGCACCGGAGGAGCCCTTGCCCAGATTATCAAACAACGAGACCAGCATCATCTGATCTCCGGCGGCGTTCACGGTCAGGTACAGCTCCATGCGGTCGGTGCCCGCCATGGCGTTGGAGTACAGGCCGTTTTCCGGCAGCGGCTCGTTCAGGCCGTGCACCTTCACGGTGGCAGCGTCCTTGTAGTAGTCCGCAAGGGCGGCAGCCACGGCCTCGGCGGTAGTGCCCGCAAGGGTAAGATCCAGCGGCACCAGCACCTGCATCCCGCAGTAGTAGTCGCACACCACCGGCACGAACATCGGCGTGTGCGCAAGGCCGCTGATCTTCTGCATCTCCGGCAGGTGCTTATGGCCAAGGCTCAGGCCGTAGCTCTTGGGCGCATCCAGCTTGCTGTGCGCCGGGCGGTCGGGGCTTTCGTAGTCCGCGATCATCTTTTTGCCGCCGCCGGAGTAGCCGGAGATGCCGGTGCAGCTGAAGGGATAGCTTTGCGGCACCAGCCCCAGCTCCACCAGCGGGCGGGCAATGCTGATAAAGCCGCTGGCATAGCAGCCGGGCACTGCCACGCGGTAAGAGTTCTGAATTTTTGCCTTCTGTCCCTTCAGCTCCGGGAAGCCGTAGTCCCATGCGGCATCGGTGCGGAAGGCGGTGGAGGTGTCCAGCACCTTCACATCCGGGCGCAGCAGGGGCATGACCTCTTTAGAAGCCGCATCCGGCAGGCAGAGGAAGGCAAGGTCGGCAGAATTGATGACCTTTGCCCTCTCGTGCACGTCCTTGCGCCCTTCGGCAGAGATGGACAGCAGCTCGATCTCCGGGCGGGATGCCAGACGGTCGGCAATGCGCAGGCCGGTGGTGCCGGAAGAGCCATCAATAAATACCTTTACCTTCATGCGTTTTCCTCCTCCCATGCGTCCAGCCGCGCCGTTGCCAGCGCGATCTGCTTTTCTACGCTGGCGGCGCTGGGCCCGCCGTAGCTGGTGCGTCCCTCGCAGCAATGCACAAGGTCGATGGCATCATAGATATCGGCCCCGAACAGCGGGCTGTAACTCTGGAACTGGGTCAGGGTCAGCTCTTCCAGCGTTTTGTCGGCGGCAATGCAGTCCGACACCATGCAGCCGGTCAGCTTGTAGGCGTCCCGGAAGGGCATTCCCTTCTTGGTCAGGTAGTCGGCGCAGTCAGTGGCGTTGATAAAGCCCTTTGCGGCGGCGCGGCGCATATTGGCGGGCAGGGTCTTCATGGTGTCCAGCATGGGGGTGATGGTCTTGAGGCAGAGTTCCAAGGTGTCCACTGCATCAAAGATGGCTTCCTTGTCCTCCTGCATATCCTTGTTGTAGGCCAGCGGCAGACCCTTCATCATCACCAGCAGGGTGTTCAGGTCGCCGTACACGCGGCCGGTCTTGCCGCGGATGAGTTCGGTGACGTCGGGGTTCTTCTTCTGGGGCATAATGGACGAGCCGGTGGTAAAAGCATCGTCCAGCTCGATGAACTTGAACTCCCAGCTGCACCACAGGATGATCTCCTCCGAAAGGCGGGACAGGTGCATCATGCAGATGGAAATGGCGCTTGCCAGCTCGATGCAGAAATCACGGTCGGACACGCCGTCCAGACTGTTGGCGCAGGGGGCGGCAAAGCCCAGCTTTTCGGCGGTGAAATCCCGGTCCAGCGGGTAGGTAGTGCCTGCCAGTGCGCCAGAGCCCAGCGGGCACTGGCTGTCCATGCGGGCGGTGGCGTCCGCAAAGCGGTCGAGGTCGCGCAGCAGCATGGAAGCGTAGGCCATCAGCGCGTGGCCGAAGGTGATGGGCTGGGCGCGCTGCAGGTGGGTGTAGCCGGGCATGACGGAGGCGGTGTTCTCCGCCGCCTTTTTGCACAGCACCCGCACCAGCTCCACGATGTAGGCCTGCAAAGTCTTGCTGTAATCCCGCAAAGTCAGGCGGATATCCAGCGCCACCTGATCGTTGCGGCTGCGGCCGGTGTGCAGCCGCTTGCCCGCATCCCCGATACGAGCGGTCAGGGTCTGCTCCACAAAGGTGTGCACGTCCTCGGCGGCGGGATCAATAGTCAGCGCACCGCTGGACAGGTCGTCCGCGATGGAAGCCAGACCGCTGAGGATATCCGCACAGTCCTGCTCCGAGATGATGCCCTGCCGTGCCAGCATGGCGGCGTGGACGCCGCTGCCGCGCATATCCTGCGCGATCATCCGCTGGTCGAAGCGGATGGAGGAGTTGAAGTCGTTGACGCGGCTGTCCACCGCCTTGGAAAACCGACCCTTCCAGAGTTGTTCTGCCATAATATAAACTCCTTATAAAAACGGCAAAGCCGCCGCAGGGGAAAACGCTCCTGCGGCGGTGCCGCCGGCAACGATGCCGGTGTGGGAACCCGCGTGTGAAAGTGTGAAAACACACGCAGTCGAAAATGTTGCGATTACTTGACCTCCGGCCAGTTCTTGGACAGCTTTGCGCGCTCCTTGATGGACAGACCGAACAGGTTGATGAAGCCTGCGGCATCGGCCTGATTGTAGTCCTCGTCCTCACCGAAGGAAGCGGTCTGCTCGTCGTACAGGGTGTACGGAGAGGTGACGCCGGCGTTGATCATGTTGCCCTTGTAGAGCTTCAGCTTCACATCACCGGTCACGGTCTTTTCCAGACTATTGGCAAAGGCATCCAGTGCCTCGCGCAGCGGGGTGAACCACTGGCCGTTGTACACGATGTCGGCGTACTTCTGTGCCAGCTGTGCCTTGAAGTGAGCGCTTTCCTTGTCCAGCGTGATGGTTTCCAGCACGTCGATGGCCTTGTACAGGATGGCGCCGCCGGGAGTCTCGTACACACCGCGGCTCTTCATGCCCACCAGACGGTTCTCCACGATGTCCAGCAGACCAATGCCGTTTGCGCCGCCCAGCTTATTCAGGTACTCCACCAGCTCCACAGCGCCCATCTCCTTGCCGTCCACAGCAGTGGGAACGCCCTTTTCAAAGTGGATGGTCACATAGGTGGGCACATCGGGTGCCTGCTCGGGGCTGACACCCAGCTCCAGGAAGCCGGGCTTGTTGTACTGGGGCTCGTTGGCGGGGCACTCCAGATCCAGACCCTCGTGGCTCAGATGCCACAGGTTCTTGTCCTTGGAGTAGTTGGTCTCGCGGTTGATCTTCAGGGGGATGTGGTGCGCCTCGGCGTAGTCGATCTCCTCGTCACGGCTCTTGATGTCCCACTCACGCCACGGAGCGATGATGGCCATATCCGGGCACAGTGCCTTGAGGGTCAGCTCAAAACGCACCTGATCGTTGCCCTTGCCGGTGCAGCCGTGGCAGATGGCATCTGCACCCTCCTTGATGGCGATATCCGCCAGTGCCTTGGCGATGCACGGACGTGCAAAGCTGGTGCCCAGCAGGTAGTCCTCGTACTTAGCGCCAAACTTCAGGGTGGGGAAGATGTAGTTCTCCACAAAGTCCTTCTTCAGATCCAGCACATACAGCTTGGATGCGCCGGTAGCCTTGGCCTTTTCTTCCAGACCGTCCAGCTCGGTGCCCTGACCCACGTCACCGGAAACAGCAACGACCTCGCAGTTGTTGTAGTTTTCCTTCAGCCAGGGAATGATGATGGAGGTATCCAGACCGCCGGAGTAAGCCAGCACGACTTTTTTGATGTTTTCCTTTTTCATGATAAACGCGCTCCTTTAATAAAAATACACTTTTGTTCTCTGATGCGCATTTCCCTTCGCATCCTCTGTCTTTCGTTTGCGGTTGATGCTTTTATTATACGCAGCGCGGGTTTTCCGTCAATGCTAAAAACTGCCAAACATAGCACCTGTTTCGCTTTTCTTTTGGTTCAATCTGTATCTTTATGCAAATATTTTTAAATATATGCGTATTTTATGCAATTCGAGTGTATTTTTTCATGGGGTTGGGGAGAAATAAACCACCGGAGCATCCGCAGACGCTCCGGTGGTTTAACTATAACTATTTAGTTCAGCTTCAAATCGCCCTCTTTGATCCAGCCCAGCTTGCGCTCCACCTCGCAGAACACTACGCTGAGCACGGCAGGCAGCACAAAGCACAGCAGCGCCATGGCAGCCCAGTCCATGGGGGTGATGGCAGCCTTGGTACCGGCGGCAATGTCGCTGACCCAGCCGGTGTAGACGCCGATCTGACCCACCAGACCACAGGTGCCCATGCCGGAGGAGACCGCCGCGCCGTTCATCTCAAAGTGGAACAGGCAGGTAGCCAGCGGGCCGGTGATGGCACTGGCCAGCGTGGGGGCGATCCAGATGCGGGGGTTCTTGATGATGTTGCCCATCTGCAGCATACTGGTGCCCAGACCCTGACTGACAAGGCCGCCCACACCGTTCTCCTTGTAGCTCATCACGGCAAAGCCCACCATCTGGGCGCAGCAGCCCGCCACGGCAGCACCGCCTGCAAGGCCGGTCAGACCCAGTGCGGCGCAGATAGCAGCGGAGGAGATGGGCAGGGTCAGTGCCACGCCCACGATGACCGACACCAGAATGCCCATGACCAGCGGAGCCTGCTCGGTGGCCCACATAATAAGAGTGCCCACCTGACTTGCGGCTGCACCGATGGGGGCGGCGATAAGCATGGAAAGCCCGACGCCTGCAAAGATGGTCACCAGCGGGGTAACAAGGATGTCCACCTTGGTCTCCTTGCTTACCGCCTTGCCCAGCTCTGCCGCCACAATGGCGATGATGAGCACGGCCAGCGGGCCGCCTGCACCGCCCAGCGCATTGGCCGAGTAGCCCACGGTGATCAGGCTGAACAGCACCAGCGGCGGGCAATGCAGTGCCCAGCCGATGGCACAGGCCATGGCGGGGCCGCTCATGGCCGTTGCGTAGCCGCCCAGATCCACCAGCAGTGCAAGACCGGTCTGCTGACCCACCGTCTTGATGATGGTGCCGATGAGCAGACTGGCGAACAGCCCCTGTGCCATTGCGCCCAGTGCGTCAATGAGGTAACGCTGCGGAGAGATGACGATATCCTTCCGCGCCAAAAATTCTTTCAGCTTCGACATAAAACTTGCCTTTCTATCCAAAACAGATCGTTAAGGTTACGAACGTATGTTCTGTATCATACCATACACCTGTCAAGACAGCAAGAGGTTGCTGGAAAAATTGTGAAATTTCGGCTTTGTGCAATGTTCTGCCCTGCCGGAACGTATTCCATTTGGAACTTTTCCCGACACACTGCCCCGGTGGAGAATTTGTGTAGAAGCCCGCTGTGCCGTTGACGGCTCCCCGCGTGCGGGTGTATACTAGAGGAAGCGTAAAGTTATCATCCGCCGTCCTTTTTATCCTGAACCCATGGGCGGCGTGGAATAAAAGCGGGCCCGCCCCGGGCAAGGGGCAAAGACCCGGTGCAGCACAGCGCTGCACCACCGGGAGATTCGGAGGCAGAGACGACAGATGAAAAAACGATTTGACCGATCCGGCACAGCCTGCCGCAAGGCGGCGGCCGTTGCAGCGCTGACTATGGCGCTGGTTCTGGCTGTGGGCGGCGTGGGGGCAGCGTCCCTGCTGTCTGCACAGCCGGAAACTTTGACTGTGGGCGCGGTCGTGCCCCACATCACCGCCGGGGCACCGCAGGCAAGCAGCCCGGCAGCAGCAGCCCCTGCCCCGGAAACAGAGAGCACGGCAACCGCCCCGGAACAGGCAGCGGAAAGCACCGCGCAGCTGCAGCAGGCTGCCTCTGCCCCGGAACAGGTAGAAAAACCGGAAACCGCCGAAGCAGAATCGGCTGAACCGGAAGAAGCTGCCGCAGCACCGGAAACGCCGGAAACGCCGGCACAGCCCGCCGGGGACGCCGCGCTGGAAGAGGAGAACTCCCCTGCCATGCTGCTGGAAGAGACCCCGGAGCTGGCCGCACAGGACCCGCAGGCTCCCGCAGCGGACGGCACCGCACAGAATGATACCGCCGCCCAGCACACCCCGGAGGGCAGCGTACTGTTGACCCCGGAGCAGATCCAGCAGGCGCTGGATTCCGGCGCGCTGGAAGATGCCGAGGCGCAGTGCATCGACCTGACTGACGAAAACGGCTTTTTCCGGTGGCTGTTCAACTGGCTGTTCGGCAGCAAGGATAAGGAAGAGGAACCGGCTCCGGTCTACTCCGGCTGGCGCACCGAGAACGGCAAGACCTACTACTACGCGCAGGACACCAACAAAAAAGTCACCGGCCTGCGCTCCATTGACGGCAAGCTGTATTATTTCGATGCCAACGGCGTAAAGCAGGACAATGTGACTTTTGGCATCGATGTGTCCAAGTATCAGTCCGGGCTGGACTGGAACAAGATCAAAAAGTCCGGGGTGAGCTTCGTCATCATCCGCATCGGCTACCGGGGCTACGGCGCTGCGGGAAACCTGGTCAAGGACCCCATGTTCGAGGAGCACTTTACCAACGCCCGCAATGCGGGGTTGAAGGTGGGCGTGTATTTCTTTACGCAGGCCGTGAACGAGGCCGAGGCGCAGGAGGAGGCCGATGGCTGCAACTGGGCGCTGAACGGCCGGATGCTGGACTACCCCATCTTCTATGACACCGAGGCCTCCACCGCCCCGCACGGCACCGGCCGCGCCGACGGTCTGGGCGTCGAGGACCGCACCAAATGCGCCATCGCCTTCTGCGAGCGGGTGAAGGAACTGGGCTACAAGCCCGGCGTGTACGCCTCCACCACATGGTACCGCAAGCGGGTGGATTACAACACCCTGCGCAGCCGCTACACCATCTGGAACGCCCACTACGGCGTCTCTGCCAGCCCCATCGGCTGCGATATGTGGCAGGGCACCAGAACAGCCCACATCAACGGCTACAGCGGCGAGCTGGACGCCAATATCAGCTACATCGGGTAAAAGAGACTAAACACCCCGGTCAGCGGCGCAAGCCCTGACCGGGGTGTTTTTATCATACTGTCCTGTTTTTGTGCATAAGCTGGTGGCAGAGTATGCAAGCGCAAATGGCGGGGAGGCATGGGGATATGTTTGTGGTAACACTGAGCAAGACGAGCCTGAAAAAACTGGGAGCAGGGGCGGCGTGCTGCGCGCTGGTGGTGTTCAGCGCCATGCTGGGGCGGTTCATCAGTACCCGGACGGTGGCGGTAGCCGCCCCGGTGAACCGTATCGAGAGTGCGCAGGACATCCAGACATGGTTTACCGGCTATGGGCTGGAGGTGGACGGCGCGTCCATCACGGCGGATAAGGTCAAGATCCCCCGCAAGTGGGACGACAGCTTTTCCGCCTTCAACGGCGTGGTGCAGCAGAGCGGCATGGATCTTGCCCGCTACAAGGGCAAGACGGTGGAAAAATGGTCGGCGTTGCTCCCGGCGGCAAGCAACGGCGAGACCAGCCGCTACGGAGTGCTGCTGGTGTATAAAAAGAAGGCCGTGGGCGCGTATCTGCTGGAAAAGCCCTCCGGCACGGTGCTGGGACTGCAGGACGCTCAGAACGAACTGGCAAAACAAACTTCCGGCGAGGATTACAGCGGCGACTGGGGCGAGCGGCACGACGAGCAGCTGACCGACAGCACCGCACAGCAGACCTCCGGCGAACCGGAGGCAGAGCCCGAAGCCGCCCCGCAGGCAGCCCCCTACACCGAGCTGCCGCTGGACGCAGAAGGGTACCCCGTGGAATAGGGACGGCATTCGGGGAAAAAACGACCTTTTTTAAGCTCTTGTCCGGCGGTTGCACAAACTGCCTAGTTTTTACAAACGATTCGACAAAAATTAGACAAAGCACGGATTTTTGTAGCATCCGTATGTTCAAATATAACAAAAAATTCTTGTAAAAATCGGCAATATGAAACGATGCAAAAAAAACGGTACGGGTTTATAATAGTAGTATACCGATTCCCATTGGCAAAGCCATGTTCCGGGGCTGAATGTGCAGCCCGGGCAGAGGGATCAAGTAGTAAGGAGAAAATGATTATGAAGGAATTTCAGTACACTGTTAAGGATGCCTGCGGCATCCATGCCCGTCCCGCCGGCCTGCTGGTCAAGACCGTGAAGGGCTTTGCAAGCACCGCCACCCTCGAGAAGGACGGCAAGAGCTGCGATATGCGCAAGCTGATGGCTCTGATGGGCATGGGCGTCAAGCAGGGCGAGACCGTGACCATCAAGGTCGAAGGTGATGATGAAGAAGCAGCCGCAGAAGCAATCCAGAAGTTCCTGAGCGAGAACGTCTGAGCCGCGGCTTGAAAGCCGAGCCCTCGCGGGAAAACTGCGGGGGCTTTTTTTAACAAAACGCCGGGCGCTGCACGCCCGGCTGTAAGTGGAAGGAGAACGTGCTATGCAGGTAGGCACCGGCAAAAGCGTACTCAATGGCATCGCCATTGGCAAGCTGAAGATCTACAAGAAAAAAGATACCGCTATTTCCACCGCCCCTGTGGCAGATACTGCCGCAGAACTGGAGCGTTTTGAAGCTGCCCGCCAGAAGGCCATTGAGCAGCAGACCGCCCTGTATGAAAAGGCACTGGCAGAAGCCGGCGAGGACATCGCCGAGGTGTTCAACATCCACGCCATGATGCTGGATGATGACGACTTTGTGGACGCCATCAAGGAGATCATCAACGGGCAGAAGATGTGCGCCGAGTACGCCGTCAAGACCGCCGGCAACAATCAGGCTGCGGTGTTCTCTGCCATGGACGACCCGTATCTGCAGGCCCGCAGCGCCGATGTGCTGGACATTGCGCAGGCCATGCTGGACATTCTGCAGGGGGTGGATAACGCTTCCCTGCAGGGCACCGAGCCCAGCATTCTGGTAGCCGAGGATCTGGCTCCCTCCGAGACCGTGCGCATGGATAAAAGCCTGCTGCTGGGCTTCATCACCCGCGAGGGCAGCTCCAACAGCCACACCGCCATTCTGGCACGCAGCATGAACATCCCCGCCCTGATCCAGTGCAAGGACATTCAGGACGACTGGGACGGCAAGATGGCTGTGGTGGACGGCTACAACGCCTGTGTGTATGTGGACCCCACCCCCGACCTGCTCAAGAGCCTGAAAAAGCGCCAGCAGGAGGACCAGAAAAAGCAGGCCCTGTTGCAGGAGCTGAAGGGCAAGCCCAACACCACGCTGGACGGCAAGACCATCAACGTGTTTGCCAACATCGGCGGCATGGGCGATGTGGGCGCTGTACAGCAGAACGACGCCGGCGGCGTGGGTCTGTTCCGCACCGAGTTCGTTTACCTGAACTGCAAGGACTTCCCCACCGAGGACTACCAGTTCGAGGCTTACAAGCAGGTGGTGGAAAGCCTTGCACCCCGCAAGGTCGTCGTGCGCACCTGTGATATCGGCGCAGACAAGACCGTGGATTACATGAAGCTGGACCACGAGGATAACCCCGCACTGGGCTACCGCGCCATCCGCATCTGCCTGACCCGCAAGGACTTCTTCAAGACCCAGCTGCGCGCGCTGCTGCGTGCTTCCGCCTACGGCAACATGAGCATCATGTTCCCCATGATCACCAGCCTGCGGGAGCTGCAGGACGCCAAGGCTGTTCTGGAAGAGTGCCGCGCCGAGCTGACCGCTGAGGGCGTCAAGATGGGGCAGAACATTGAAGTAGGCACCATGATCGAGACCCCCGCCGCCGTGTTTATCGCGGACGAGCTGGCCGCCGAGTGCGACTTCTTCTCCATCGGCACCAACGACCTGACCCAGTACACCTGCGCACTGGACCGCCAGAACGCAAAGCTGGAGCCCTTCTTCAACCCCCATCACCCCGCCGTGCTGCGCGCCATCAAGATGACCATTGAAGCCGGTCACCGCCACGGCATCTGGGTGGGCATCTGCGGCGAGCTGGGTGCCGACACCGCCCTGACTGAGACCTTCCTGCGCATGGGCGTGGACGAGCTGTCCATGAACGCCAAGAGCATCCTGCCGGTGCGCAAGATCATCCGCAGCGTAGACCTGAGCAAGCCCTCTGAGAAGGCCTGAACCGCGGAAAAAATATTATTATAATTTGTGGCTCAGAAACGCCTTCGGGCGTTTCTGAGC